>Ga0209534_10000011_pt1 | contig 236657 bp, 228 predicted proteins | sample COG_07_FD_184751 | JGI IMG/M metagenome (GOLD analysis project Ga0209534, IMG submission 184751) | Pelagic Microbial community sample from North Sea - COGITO 998_met_07 (SPAdes) (version 2) | ecosystem: Environmental > Aquatic > Marine > Neritic zone/Coastal water | place: Helgoland, sampling...
TTTACACTTTTATACGACTCCAACAATTCATGCAATTGTTTATCCGACTTTAATCTATCGTCTAATCCTACCCAATTATTATACTGTTCAAACGGGTTTATTATATATTTTATAAACTTGTTTTCTTCTATCGGATCTATTAGAGGCGGATAACAACAATTACTACATATACGTCTTCTCATTTTTTCGGCATATTCTATTTCTAATTGAAATATACGGTCTATTACTGAAAATGCTGACTTTAATAATAAAATCGTACTTAAAGCACTTTCTTTCGTTTTATAGGCTAAATGGAGTTTTTGTTTTTTTTCAGATGCCTTGTTATGATCCTTATTTGTTACCGCATTAGAATAATCAAATTTAAGGTGTATTATTCGGTTTGTTATATCTCTTAATTTCGTAGTATAATCTTTTCTGCAGTTCTCTATCTTTTTTATAATAGAAAATACATTTAAATTATAAATATTAGGGTAATAATAACGTATCTGCCTTGGTATTAAAAATTTATTTATGGCCTTTATTTCCTTAATTTTTACCTCAATATCTGTTATTTTTGTACGTATGCCATTGTCCATCTTTTCTCTCCCATGTTCCCCAAACAACAAGAAATATCCTGATGAAAATTCACACATGGACTGTAGTCTATCGTATTGATGAGCTGATATTTTATGTGCCTCTGCCTTTGCGTCTAATTTCATGTAATTTACAATTGATAATAGAAATGAAATAAACGCATTTAATGCGGCCAACCATAACGTTCCTAAATATATACCACCCGATACAGGGGCTAAAACAGACGCAGTTGCTGATAAAAAAATTGCGGGCATCATATAATAATTTAAATGAGATTCACAGTAGTCTTTTGCCTCCATATAAATAAGTTTCTGCCCTCTAACGTATGTTGCCAATATATCCATTGCGGACGAAGAAGTTTCATTTGCGTTAGAATACAACGCTTCTAAACTTTTCTCTACTCCGGTATAAGATACTCTATTATAATTATCACCTGTAGAACTAATATGTTCTTCATAATCATAATCCAATAATTCCAATGGATTAATCGTATCTATTTTAAGTTTTAACTCACCTGTTAAGATACTCAACGGTTGTTTTTTTGTTTTAATAATATTCTCATTTATAGTATTATGCAATGTTAAATCATCTTTTATTATATAGTCTGTATCATTATCATGATTTTCAATATCTATAATTTCATTTGATATACCAATTTGTATAGACTCGTCATCGCTGTCATTTATATCTAAATTCACAGACATTGTTTATTATATTATATTTTTAAATTATCGTATATTATCCTAATCAAATAAATTGATTTTGTTTATTATATATCAATATAACTTATTGACAAGATGGATAAACATTTAAAGGAACTATATGGTTTTAATCAATTCCGTGAATATCAAAAGGATATTATTCTTGATTTATTGGATAAGAAAGATGTATTTGCTGTCTTACCTACTGGAGGTGGAAAATCTTTACTATACCAATATCCAGCTACTTATACTTCAAAAACTACTATTGTTATATCACCTCTTATATCATTGATGAATGATCAATGTATGTATCTTAACTCAAAAAACATAAGTGCTGTATGTCTTAATTCTGAAACATCCGTTGGGGTATCTCAATATAAAAATTATAAAATTATATACACTACTCCAGAGTTTATAGTAAGTCGTATTCCAGCATTTAAATTAATGATGGACCATATTGGATTATTTGCAATAGACGAAGCACATTGCGTATCTCAATGGAGTCATGATTTCCGTCCAAATTATCAGCGATTGGGATTGTTAAAAGAGCACTTTCCTACGATTCCCTTAATTGCTGTTACCGCAACTGCTACTCCACGTGTATTGAAAGAAATGCACCAATTTTTAAAGGTAAATGGATGTAAAGAATATTTATTGGGAACTCGTAGAACAAACTTATCTATATCCGTATTTCCAAAAAAAGAGTTTTCAAAGTGTGTATTTGAAGAACCAAGCATTGTATATGTCCCTACCAGAAAACTTGCCGAAAAAATATCAGGTGATTTAAGTAAGAAAGGTATAAAAACAACGTTTTACCATGGAGGTATGCCAAAAAAACAAAAAGATATAAGTCACGAACAGTTTATAAACGGTGATATAACCGTTATTGTAGCAACTATCTCGTTTGGAATGGGAATTGACAAGGCAGACATACGTCATGTTATTAACTATGGCGTACCGTCCGACTTGGAAAGCTACTATCAGGAAATTGGTCGTGCTGGAAGAGATGGTATTATAAGCAAAGCAACCATATACTACGATGATGGTGATTTTAGCACCGCATCTTATTTAATCACAAAGGGTAACCCAAGTCAAGTGGATATTAAAACTAGAGGATTAAACATACTGTCCAACTATTTAAACGAGAAAAACATGTGTAGGCAACAGATGATTGATTATTATTTTAAAACAGGAGAATTCGCAACAGAGAAAGATGTAGAAGATATACCGAAGTGTAAAATGTGTGACAACTGTCTACGAATTGATAGTGTAGAAATGGTAGATATTACAAAAGAATCCACAACCATAATAAATATATTTAAACAAGCAAGTCGTACTCGAAGATATGACTTTGGATCTAAAAAAACGATTAATATGATACAAACCAATAAAAAATATTGTTTGGAACCACCTAGGACAGATGATTGGGTTAAAGATGCGATTGACATTTTAATATCAAAGAATGTATTAAAGCGTTATAAGGCAGGATTTGGCATGGTGATCGGGTTAGGAGAGAAGTCTATTGAGGAAACAATGCCTATCAAAGGTAGAATAGAAACCGGAACATCTACTATTAAAAATGTATTTTATTCCTATAAACACAAAGAAAAAGAACTATCTGATTTAATAGACTTGCGTAATAGATTAGCAAGAAAATATGAGATGGTTCCTGCTTCGTTTATAAACGACCGTGTAATCGATAATATATATAAAAACACCCCTAGGTCTATTAACGATTTATGGAAGATCGATGGTATATCAAATGAGTTTATTATGACAGAAGGGTGCGTTGAATTTATGAATGAATACAAGTGGATGAATGGATTTGTTCCAAAAGGTAGTCCACGTAGAAAAAAGGTGAAAAAGGTGAAAAAGAAAGGAAGACGAAACAACAGAGAAGATATATATGCTTTGTATAAACAACATAAAAATGTGGGAGAGATATCAAAACAACTAAGTATCAGTAAACAAACCGTTTCCAACCATATTATGTACATATTTGAACATTATGATGATGAAGATATTGATATGGACTACTTTGGATTAACCGAAGACAAAGAGGAAATTATAAAGAAGGCAGTGAAGGAAAAGGGAACAAAATTCCTTAAACCAATAAAAGACATACTAAATCCGTCTATAACATACGACCAAATTAAGTTATGTATACTAGTTATGAGGATAGAAGAAGAATGAGTTTAAGGTCGAATATATGAATAGCATAAATTAAATAATATATTTTTATTCGTCTGGTATTTCATCGTCTCCTACTTTAACCAAGGCGTCACGTATGTCCAATGTTTTTGCAATATCATGAATGTCAATCTTAGAAGGTGGTTTTAATAATTCAGACGATATTTTACACTTTATATTTTCGGTATTAGGATCATGCGGTAAGGGATTTAACTTATCGTATTCTGAATAGAAATCCAAGTAAGCACGTTTGTGTAATTGGTTTACAGTGTGGTATATCTGACTGTTGATTTCATTACACGCGATATCTTTTACCCATCCTTCATTTTTATCTTTCACAAAGAAATTTCGTCGTTTTTGGTCAGTACAATGGATAGGACGCTCTGTTACGGGCATGTCGCTTAGATTTTTCAACATCTTTCTAGATACAAAGTCTTCAATCAAGTTGTCTTCATTCAATATGTCGTTTAACTTAAATGTAACATTATCCACGAAATCTTGAAGACTTTGAGCATTATGACAGTATTTATCAAGAAACAAATTAATCGAAATATTGTTGGTGGTTTGATTATTATTAATAGTAGTATGATGTGTGTTATCCACTACCTTGTTCAGTGTAGATGTTATAATGTTCATTTGTTCTGCCAACATCTCCAATTTGTCCCGATTTACATCAACGTGAGAATCAATCACAACATTTTCACCAAATACTTCTTCTGCCACTTCGTTGCCACTTTTTGCCACTTTTTGCTTATGTTTTGCTGTCCTAATATGTTTGTCCCAATTATACTTTTTAGACGCGTTATAGTTACAATAATCACAAGTGTTAAAATATTTTGCTTTGGTTTTTCTCTGCCACTTTATACTCTTACCTCCAGTATTCGCTAAATGTTTCTTGGTGCGGAGATGCTTATTATAGTTTGAATTATTAGACGATGTATAGTCACAAATCTCACAATAGAACAATTTGTGTGGGTTGCTACTTTTTAGAGTAGTTTTAGAGTAGTTTTTATCAGTCATTTAAATTTAATTAGGAAAAAATATTTAAGTATATTTTATTTTTATAGTGCCTTTTTTTCCAGAATTTGGGAAAAAAAGGCACCATTAGAAAAAAAAAATCGTTCTAAGGGTGCCTTTTTTTCCAAATTTTCGATTTTTGCAAAAATCAAATCAAGAATTTGCCACTTTTTGCCACTTTTGAAATTTTCTTATCGTCACAAATTTTCAACAAAATATCAATTTTATTACCACTTATCGTAATAGAAAAACAATTTTTGAAATCATCGAAAAATGCCACTTTTTGCCACAAACTACTCTGTTTTGCATAATTTTCCAAAATCCTTATGGTAACAATTATTTTTTCTGTATGAAAATGAATCTATATGTCGTGTTAAACAAAACCATTTTGAAATTAATTTTTTTGCAAAAACAGAGTAGTTTTAGAGTAGTTTTAGAGTAGTTTTTGATTTTAAAACACGATTTTTTCCGATTTTTTCCGATTTTTTCATTCATTTTTTTGCAAAAAATCGTTCTAAGGGTGCCTTTTTTTATTTTTGGGCAATTTTGCATGAAAATTTCTGAAAAAAAGTCCCAAAATGGGTTTCAAAACATTTCAAACTATAAACAGTCTAAACACTGAAAAAAGAAAAACAACACCAAACCATAAATAAAAAAATAAAACGAAAAAAAGGCACCCTTAGAACGATTTTTTTTACAAAAGTTTTTTGAGATTTGCAAAATGGACATTTTCAAAATGTGCAAAACTGAAATCTCAAAAAACTTTTGGTAAAAAAATCGTTCTAAGGGTGCCTTTTTTTATTTATTTTTTCTGTGACATTTTTTTTCTGTAAATATTGATTTAAAGATAAGTTGTATAATTTCAATAATATGGAAAATACTCAGAATGTTATTCTTGAATTTTTAAAAGAATGTGAAATTATAGGAAAAAAAGAAGAAACTCTTGAAAATATATATATAAAGCGCGACAAACTTATAGATGTTGAACTTTACGATAAGATGGAAAAGGCTATAAAAAAAATAAAACGTAGTTTCTCTACATCGTGTATTACTTCTCTTCAAGAATCAATGAATACACGACAAAAATGGCCACTGTTAAACCTAATTCGTCAACTTCTTAAAATTAACGGATTTTCAATGACTCCTATTCGTAAAAGTGCGGGTTATAACGCATCTGGTAAAAAGAAATACGACCGATATTTCTTTATTGAATTTAAAGATAAAAATTCAAACAAAGATAGTCAAGAAAAGGAATTAAATAAATAATGACATGTACTATTATATATGTTTAATAATACATACAGTAAAATAGGTCTTATTACCACAGGATTATTGTCTGTTGGAACAGCCGTGTACTTTTATTATTATGGAGGAAACCCTCCATTTTCTAGTGAAAATGTTTTAGTAGCGAAGGTTATTGTCAAAGAATCGTCAGAAACGGATACGGAAAATTAATATAATATCAATAACTATTATATTAATGCATCATTTTGAAATACTATTTAGCGAAGTATTCATTTATATTTTTGCCTTTGGAATTTCAGACATTATACTAGGCATAATGCCTAATATATACATGAAATTATTAATTATACTTTTAATCGGATTTATTGGAATATATACAAATTACCTTTATGCTATTCGTTGATTATTCAACGTCGATCTTTCTCAATATAACATTGTTACCAGACACATCATTATCGGATAAATCAATCATTAGAGTTGATTCGGTGTGAATTGTAGTCGTATTATCTTGTTTGATTTCTTCAGTAATATCAACAGTAGATTTGAATGAACCATCTACCAATTTATCGTTCTCAATATCATAACCCAAATCATTCAATTCATTCATATTTAATTCCTTCATAATATTACTCATTTCCATTACAATAGAGTCGGGTTCTGTCTCGTCTTTAATAGGCAAAACCGGGTTTTGTTGTATGTCATGGGCGTCTCTTAGTTGCTTTACAACATCATTGTATATTTCACCACGCCGTTTATTATCGTCTTGAATTACCATGTCCTTTAGTTTTTTGTTCCATTTCATTTCTTCTACCCTTTTGGCTTTATCTTCTTCTTCCTTTTCTTCTCTTGTCTTCTCGTATATCTGCACTGGACGAATATCCAATATTTCTGGTTTGTAGAAGGTCGTATCGTCTTCTATTTTGTTACCAGATGGGTCTCTCTTAATAAACGTTTTATCAAATACCTTTACAACATCACCAGGTATATTTGGACTTTGTTCGATCAACCGATCCAATTCAGAACGTTGTGTAGACAAAAAGTCTGTTCCATTTACCAAACGCTCCTTTACCGGTAAACTCAATTCTACTGATATATTTCTAGAAAACTTAGAATAAGCAACGCTTGCCGCACGATGACCTTCCATTTTTTCAGCAACCTTTAAAAATTGCGCGATTGTCGTTATCAAACCAGCTATGATATTAAGAGAACCAATCACAACGGATACAATAGGTCTTGTTTCAATCGGGAAACTTGATTGCGCAAAATTAGCAACTCCTGTCAATGTACTAAGTATAATAACTGGTAAACTAAAACACATATTACACCTATCATATTTATTAAATGCCTTATCGTGTAAAAATCGATATGAACTTCCGATTTCACTCCAATTTTTCAAAATCCGTTCTTGTTGCGGATGCCAAGAAACTTTTTTTTTAGATTCTCCAGTGTTGATCAAACCTTCTTTATCCATTAATACATTATTTTAAACAATAATTTTAAATAGTATTTACTATTAATAATTTTAAATACGATTAAACAAATAAAAATTATAGTTAATGTGTATAGTTATGGGTTTGTGGATTTAAACGAAGGAATAGAGTATTCACCGAATGCGTTTTGTTGATATTTTGCTATGATACGGGGGTCTGATTTATTATTAACAATATCGGAACTTTCGTATACGTTGGTTTCGCCATCTATATAATAACATATTCCATTAATTTCTTGAATCCAAACAGTTCTCTTAGTGTAAGGATTTACAGGGGGTTTGTTTTTAATATGACCATGTGGCGTGCCCTTAATATGAGTTCCACAAAATGGATTCCCATCCTTTTTTCTTCTACTACATTGCATGCCATTTGCTCTTAATGCTTGACACTTATCACAAAACGGTACAATATTTTTCACACGCTTACGCTTTTTGATATCTTCAGTATTAATTTCAATCTTGGGGAAATTGTAAATAAATTCAACAAGTTTATACACATCGCTATCACTTTCTATATCATCCCCATTACAAACCTTAAGTCTCTCGATAATCTGACTTTTAAAGTCTACAAAATGTGTTTCAATCTTTTTATTAATACGTCGTTCCATTGGTGTTTAAGTTAACATTAATTAAATATATTTAAATCAATTTAATGTTATTAGTTACAAACGCAAGTTAACTACCCTAGTAGGTTCATCATACAACGACGACTATTTAATCTTCGATAATCAACACGTCCGTAAATAAGTAATTATTTGAACGGTTTGGAATAATAAGTGAAAAAACCCCTAAAGCATTAAACCATAATATGTAAGGAAGTAACCGTTGCTTATCAATTAAATCTGGAAAATAATTACTAAACGCTCCTATTATTATATTAAATAAGGCAATTGCTATAATTATAAATATTCTCATATAATTATTATTGTTATTTTATTGTTGCGTTTTTGGCATTTTTCTTCTGATATTTTCCTTTACCTTTACATCTCTAGAATTTAAAATATAATTACATAATTCTTGAACTTTATCGCCATCGTCTTTAAAGTAATCTTGCATAGCTTTAATTAAATGTTTCTTACTTAGTGGTGCCTTAACCTTACTTGTAGTTTTAATTAATTGACCTTGTGCTGTATTCATACAATCAATATCCCGTTGTTTCATTATATCCATCAAATCATTCGTCAAATCTTTTTTCTCTTTACGCTTTAATTTGATGGCCTTTTGTAATTTTTTGATATCATTATCTATAGTCAACCAACTTTTCACGTTATCGATTAGTATATCCTGTGACATAATAAATTATATAGTATATGATTATATCTTTTAAGTATGTTTAATTAAGTTATTTAATACGATTGACATATTCACAAATTGCTATCCGAAACTTTAAATTCTACATTAAATATATAACAAATACAAATGTTTAATTACATATTTGACAACTGTTATTGCTTTGTTTTATATTTTATGTTAGTTGCCTATTTATCTATCTTTGGAATTACTATGTTTTATCGTGGTGATTTAGAAAAAATGGTAGCGCTAATGGATGAAAAACAACGAACTATTTACAAATCCATTCGAAATGAACGTTTGCAACATTATTTAACTGGTTTAGCAACAGGGGTAATTCTCTCTATTCCCACATTATATTTAATTAAAGACACTACAACCAAAGTATGTGCGAGTGGGATAATTTTAATGATGACTGCTTCAATTGTATACTACCTACTTCCCAAAACAACATTCATGATTAAACATCTCAATTCACAAGAACAAAAAGAAGCGTGGATGAATGTTTCCAGGAACTTTATCAAAAAGAAAATGGCGGGTATATTGTTTGCTCTTGTATTATATGTTGGAGCATCGATGATGCGAACGTAAAATACTTACATATAGTACTTATAATGATTTGAACAATGATATAAAATAAGACCAGTGCTTTGCTGTGTTCTAGCCCTTGCGTTTCTACAACAACAACAACCTTTTCGTTTTCCTCTTGACAATATATGCATACAACTAAATACGTTTGTTTTTACCTTTTTTGGTTTGACTAGTAGGTTACCTTTTTCATCGTACCGGTCCTTAAATCTTTCGTGACTGCTACAAAATAAATTATAACTACCTTTACCACAACATTCACCTTTCCTTTTACCAGAAGAAAATTTATACAAACATTTGTTTCTAAGATACCAATGTTTCTTGGGCCAATTTACCCAATTCGTTTTAACTGTTTTTACACCGTTTACTTCACTAAACCATGGTAATATACCATTTGTTACTGATCTACAGTAAGGACATACCATTTGTTGGTTCTTGGATATTTTTTCTTCGTAGCAATATGAACCATTTTTATAATTACCAATCCATTGGCGGCGTTCATTGGTGAGTGGAATATAATTAAAACGATGATTACAAGCGAGTGTGATGTATTTATCGACTAATGGTTCACCCGTAATCAAACAAACTGGTATGTCGGTATCAGACGGCATTGTTTTGGTTGTTTCAATTGTACTATCTACTTTTACATTACACTCATTTAATGATTCCTTTAATAAACTATTAAACAAATCAGCAGACATGTATTTTTATTAAAGTTATGATAAATTAGATATTAATTTATCTTTATATAGATTATACAATATATGTCAAAGGCGTCATGGTCGGTTCCTACTTGGTTTTTTTTTCACGGGTTTGCTGAAAAGATAGATGAGACATATTATAATAATAATTATAAACGATGTTTCAATATAATAAAAAAAATATGCACCAATCTACCGTGCGAAACATGTAAGTTTCATGCTATTCAAAAAATGAATCAAACACATGACAACATGATTAATACAAAAGAAAAGTTACAAGACTTTTTATTTAATTTCCACAATGAAGTATCGTCTCGAGTCGGCAAACCGGTATATGATAAAAGTATTCTTACTAAATACAAATCATTTATTCCTTTAAAAGGTTATATTTATTTCAGAAAATGTTTTTTTAAGAAATTTTATAGTTTACAGTTCAATCAATGGAAACGCGATATGTTACTAAGAGATTTAAACAAGGAATTTCTTGAAATATGGTTCAACCTTTTTCCAAATAAGTAAAACATCCCTATTCATCGAATAAATAGATATATATTGATACATATCTATTTATAATTATTTACATCTTTTGGCAATCACACACTGTGGATTAATATTTTTAAAAAAGATGACATTATCATTTATACTTGCCGTAGCAAGCGCAATAACACCACCAATAAGACCAAACAGTACAGAACTAACAACATCCTTTACCGAAAAACATTTTGCCAGTTTTAATCGCACAACATCAGCAATGCCGATTAATGCAATAAAAGACAAAAATAAAACAGGCATGATTATCTTATCGCCAGGAATTTTAGCAAACCCTAAGTGTATTGCTAAATACATAATAGTGAAAAAATGAAATACCACTCTTTCAGACGGCATGTATTGCAAATCAATATTTTCACCAAACGGTGTGGAAAATATACCACATACGGCATTCATAGCATTTCTTATCTCTTCGTTGGACCGGGAAAGTTTTTTACCAGGGTTCATTTTCTTAAGTAATACAACTAACCCTTGTATTATAAACAGCGAAACAAACCATATTAGTCCCGGGACAATATTTAAAGGTCCTCCACCAAGGAAAAATAATAAAAATGTAATTATAATTGGACTAACAAGAAGTATGAAATTTGGCATTTGCCCTATTGTTAACAATTTTCTTCCATCTAAGGTAATCTTTTCGGACATTTATATAATAGTAATATTTTTTATATAAACCCCAATCTATCTCTCCCTTTATATTATCCGATCGATTCTACCTTGTCATTGTTAAATACAATACCTAATACTTGTGTGATATTGTTTATTGGAATATAATTGTATTTAGAAAATATTGTTTTATCATTGTGTTGATCTTTAAACAAGTTGAAATCTTTAATATTATCTTTTGGAAACATAAACGTTGTAACTCCTGCTCTGATTCCTCCTAATATCTTTAAATTCAACCCTCCTATCGCCGTGACATTTCCTTGTAAATCAATTTCACCAGTAATAGCAATATGATTTGGAATTTCAATATTGTTTAGTCTGCTATACAAAACAGTTGTAATAGCCGTTCCGGCACTAGGACCGTCTTTTGGTACAGCACCCTCTGGACAATGAACATGTAATCCAAATGCCTTCATTTCTTCAAAGTCATCCAATAATTCTTTTTTACGCTGTTTGCTTGTTAATTTCCATGCCAACGTTTTTGCTACATTCATACTTTCCTTCATAACATCACCCTGTAAACCAGTCAACTTGAAATCCATAAAGTTGGTAGAAGGGTAAAAATTACACTCAATTGGTATAATTCCGCCCATACCCAACGCATTTGCCCACAGTCCATTTATTATACCTATACTGTTCACTGAATGAATCTTTTTATGTGTTATCTTGTGACGTTTCTTAAGGTATTTACTATCTAACACTTCAATGGTTATATTGTTCATATTGCTTTGTTCATCCTCTCCCAAGTATTTTTCATAATTATTTAAAATATCTAAATTTATTTCACTGTAAATCTCAAATAGAATTTCCTTTAACTTTCGAACTCCAGACTCACGAGTATAATTATTAATTATATGGGTCAATACATCATCGGTCATTATAACATTATTTTGTATGTTTAACTTTTCTTCTAATTCAGGAATAATGTATTTTTTTGATATTACTAACTTATCTTCCAATGTAAGATGACTAAACTTAACCCTGTGGATACGGTCCAGTAATATTCTATCGATTAATGATGGGTCGTTGTAGGAAAATATAAACAATACTTTGCTTAAATCAATATCGATACCGGTGAAATATTTGTCTTGAAACGACTTATTTTGTGTGTAATCTACCAAATGTGTTAAAATGCCAATAATTTCACGCCCATGTTCTGTATTACTAATTTTGTCTAATTCATCTATAAATATGATAGGATTCATGCACTTTGTTTCCATTAACACATCTACTATTTTGCCCCACGTAGAACCAACATATGTGTAATTGTGTCCGGATAACGTGCTTCCATTACTAGCGCCCCCTAAAGCAATAAACGCAAATGGTCTTGCTTCGCCATTTTCATTTTTCAAACAACCCGCCAATCCCTGTCTTGCCAAACTAGTTTTGCCTACGCCAGGCGGTCCTTCAAATCCAAAACAATAACCACTTTCTTTACCTGAAACCCATTGTCCTATTACTCGTTCTACTTGACGTTTTGCGTCACGGTGTCCATAAATAGCATCGTCTAATTTTGATGTAACACAATTGATATTTTCACGAATGTCGTCCCATTTGTGCTCTATATCTTTAATGGTATTTTCAATTTTATGAATATCGATATTGGTGTTATAGTTTTTGTATTTTTTTGATATGTAGTCTATAAATGTTTCATCATGTTTCCATTGATTAATAATATTAGAAATTTCTTCCTTCATGTAGGATATTTTTTTACCAGAGTGACATATGTGATTATTGGCAATATCTTTTTGTTTGAAATATCCATTTAGATAGCAAACATTAGACACTAATTGGTCTCGTTTGTTAATTGTATATAGTTCAATCAATCGATTTACTTTCTTATTTTTAAGTGTATGTATATACTTATTTTTAATATAGTTACACGACTTCATTATATCTATATTTGAATCTGTATTTTCTACTGTAAACATGTCGTCATGCTCTTGTATGTATTTAATAATAATATTGTACTCTTTTTTGATAGTATCAATGTAATCCAATAATTCTTCTTTGCAATACACTCCAAACGGTATTTTAAGTAGTCCATCTAAAAACTGCCTTGCTTTACTACCGCTGTCTTCGCTTTTGGCTTTAATTTCTTTTAGTTTCAACATCGCTTTTTCTTTTACCTTATCGCTTACCTTTAACATGCATATTTGTTGTTCGATTGGTATGTCGTTCATATTAAAATTATTTAAGTTACTGGTATATTTAATTGTGTTTGTCATAGCATCTCTGAAAAACTTTTTAACATTCCACGGCAATGAATCATAAAGTAATGTTTGGTCATGAGTATCGACATCACCATTACTATCGCTTGATAGTAAATCATATAACAAATAAGACAAGTATTTAAATTCAGGGTCGTTGTGTTTCAACAACAATTGTATTAATATAGTTCGTTGCTTATACAATTCACTATTTACAAATTCTTTTATAATAGTGGACACCGTTTTTTGTTTAAACAACTGATTTTGATTGATACAACCAATGTACTTATGATACAATTCTTCTTTGTTATACACCAATAATTGTTTCAGGGAAATGGATTCGACAAATCTATCAAAATCGTTGCTTTTATAAGTTTCATCTTGCGGTTTATTTGTGTGAAGTTGTTTTATTTTGTGTTTAATGTAATTATTATCGATGCAATCGTATGTAAGGTCATCAATCACTGCCTTTATTATCAATGTTTCTCTTTTATGGGGATTTTGAAACCCAATTTTGAGTCCATATACCTTGGTTTGGAAATGAGAACTACTACGTGCTAAATCAAAACATTCAAGGGTGACACCATTTTCAACTATCATATGGTCTTCAACTATTTTGTTTTTGGCAATATTTTTTCTGGACAATCCATCATTGGGTTTGTTGTGATCTTTCCATACAAGGTTAATAAATGATATTGGGTGACAAAACCGATTGATAATGTTGTACTTTTCCTTGTTTCCATTACTCAAACAATACTTTTTAATATAGTCAGACCCGTAATATAAGTTTAATATATCTTCAACATTTTTCGTGCCGTTGTATTTAAATATTTGAACCAGTTTTTCTCGTATAGATTGTAATTTGGTGTAAATAATACTGACATTTGACTTTTCCAAACACGACTTCATAGATATTAAATCATTATATAATGATGTCAAGTTATTAACAGAGTTGTATACATTATTTGACGAAATAATGCTAAGGGTTTTATATTTTTGGATATACAATATAGTATCCTGAATTATCTTAACAAAATATTGAATCTCATTCTCTAAATGATTTAAATTTATCGAATTGTTCGATTTTGTTTTTAAAGACTTTTTAACTTTAACATTTTTCGCCATTGTATATATTGCAAATATTTGATTTTGATGAGTTATGAGTTAATTAAAATATATTAAACAGATTTTGATGATTAATACTAATACATGGGCATTCCTAGTTATTTTTCTTACATTGTTAAAAACCACAGAAATATTATTAAAAAAATAAAGCACAAGACACAAGTGCATTATTTTTTCTTGGATAGCAATTCAATAGTATATGACTGTTTACATAAAATGGATATACCTTATGATTCTTCTAAACATGATGAATATGAAGCCCAATTAATTAAAAATACGTTATGTAAGATAGAAGAGTATATTGATATAGTGAATCCGATCAATGGAGTGTTTATTTCCTTTGATGGAGTAGCCCCTGTTGCAAAACTGGAACAACAAAGGACTAGACGTCACAAATCACTACTCGAATATAAGTTAAACAAACAATTAAACCCCGATTTTATTGAAACATGGGACAAAATCAGTATCACGCCGGGAACTCCTTTTATGACTAAGTTAAATAATTCCATTCAACACCATTTTAAACCAACGGTTACCCGGGATAGAATTAAATCAAACCCGTTGGCATCTCTTCCTTTAACATTTACAATCGTAAGTGATTCTAGTGAAGTGGGTGAGGGGGAACATAAAATATTTGAATTTATGAGAACTTATAAAAGTCAATTAAAAGGCAAATCAATGGTAGTATATGGATTAGATGCTGACTTGATTATGTTGGGTATAAACCACCTTAACATATCAAATCAATTGTATTTGTTTAGAGAAACACCTGAATTTATAAAATCGGTAGATGCTTCTCTAGAACCCAATGAAAACTATATGATATATTTAAATGAATTGGCGAACGGGATCATTTTTCATATGAAAGATATCCGTAAAGTAAATGAATCTAATATTGACCCAAATTTAATAAAAGATTACATGTTTCTTTGCTTTATGTTGGGCAATGATTTCCTTCCTCATTTTCCGGCTGTCAATATTAGAACATTGGGAGTAGAAATATTGATGACGGCTTATAAATCTGTATTAGGTCGTTCTAGTAAAACAATACTCAACAATAATAAAATCCAATGGCCGGTATTATCCAAGGTAATTGAGTATCTAGCAGAACACGAACATGAAAATTTTCAACGAGAACAATCGTTACGGGAAAGAATGTCAAAACGAACCTATCCTTGTAAAAATTACAAAGACCAAATGATGAAATACCATATGATACCGATGTGTAATAGAGAATTGGAAGAATATATTGATGTTAACAAAAAAGATTGGGAACATCGATATTATAATACATTGTTAAACTGTGAACCAAGTAATTACAATATAAAGAAAATCAGTATGAATTATTTAGAAGGATTGGAATGGACATTTAATTACTACAGTGGTAACGCAATTGATTGGAATTGGAAATACAACTATCATTATCCCCCACTTCTTAAAGATTTAAACAAATATGTCCCTCACTGGAATTATGATGTATTACCTATTAAAACACCTCAAAATGATATCAATGAATACATACAATTGGCATATGTATTGCCAAAAGAAAAATTACATTATCTGCCATCAAAGTATCATTATATTCTTTTAAAGGAATTGGGTAATTTTTATGCTGATGATTATAATTTAACATGGTCTTATTGTAAATATATGTGGGAATCGCACCCCAATCTCCCCCACTTAAATGTAGACACGATCAAACAGTTATTTAAACTTGTTAATTAATTAAGAAAAATACATAATAAAAACAAGGAAATACTGTTATATATATCAATACTATGCCAACCAATCAATCGAATCAAAATACCACCATCTTAACTACTAGAGCTGAACTAAAACAACACGTAAAACAACACTCTGTTGTTATTGTGAAATTTAAAGCAGAATGGTGTGGTCCCTGTAAAAAAATAGAACCTCTTGTTCATACGTTAATGAAACAATACAGTAAAATTAACTATGTAGTAGTAGACGTTGATGACGGCAGTAATATTGCGTCTTATTTAAAAATACGTTCTATTCCAACCATCGTAAGTTATTTAGAGGGGGATATTCATGAAATACTGTCGTCGTCTAATCCTACCGACATCCAAAACTTCTTTATTAAGACAAATACATACACATCCAAATAAATTAAAATTATTATATTTTTATACTAATTTTAATTATATATGACATCTCACGATTTAGAATTAGATAATTATAATTTATCGGATTTGTTGAACTTATTTCATTTAAAGTATGACTTTGAAGAGAAAGATTTAAAGAAAGCAAAACAAATGGTGTATAAAATGCATCCTGATAAATCCAACATCGACAATAAGTATTTTATATTTTTCAACGAAGCATATAAGACGGTGGAAAAGGTATATTACTTTAAAAAAAAGAAACACCAAAATGCTCACAATGTAGAATACTCTTATTTAAACGATAATGTAAAAAAAGACGAAAAACTACTTGCTCAACGATTAAAGGGTAAATCTGTAAAAGATTTTAATAATTGGTTTAACAAAATGTTTGATAAAGTAAAAATAAAAGAAGATGAAAATAACACAGGTTACGAACAATGGTTTCGTTCAGATGAAGACGTAACAAAAGAATCAGCATCTTCTTTAAACGATTTTGATAGACTGTTTCATAATAAAAAAAGTGCTTGTAGAGAATTGGTAGTAAAGAAGGATTTAGAAGAAATGTCTACCCAAGGTGGATATAGTTTAAATAGAAATAAACCAGAACACTACTCTTCTGGCGTATTTAGCAAACTTGCGTATGAAGATTTAAAAAAAGCACATACTGAAACGGTGGTTCCAGTTACTCAGGAAGATTATTATAATAAGGAAAAATATGAAAATGTACAAGACATTAAATCAGCAAGAGGAAGACAAAATGTTACCCCGTTGACACAAGAACATTCAAATGTATTATTGAATAAACAGCGATATAGTTCCGAAGAAATAGCAACCAATTTGGCATATGATTTATTAAAACAAGAAGAAGAATCGAAACGGATAAACGAACAGTGGTGGGGAAACTTGAAACAATTAAAGTTTTGATAGAAGTTTCTCTCCCTTTACCATTTATATTTTATATAATAATTATATATATGAAAATTGTGAATTATTTTTTTGCTTTTGTTATAATAACATCCATTGGTGTATTATATGATAGGTATTTAAAAAAATACGATTTGGATAGCACAGAAAACAACAACAAATTAATTAAACATTATTTGCTCAACGAAGGTGATAATGATAAACCAATTTTATGGATTCATACAAAAAATGAAATAAACTCTCGCAATTGGATTTCATTTAATTCTAGAAATACCAAAGAAGTTAATCAAGGATACATTGAAATGTGTATCAATAGTATCATGAAACATTGTTCAAAATCGTTTAAAATATGTCTAATTAATGATGAGTCTTTTTCCAAACTGTTGCCAACATGGACAATTGAATTAAACAAGTTAGCCGAACCAATCAAAAGTCATGTTCGTCAACTTGCTTTTATTAAACTGTTACACTTTTATGGTGGATTATGTTTACCAAACAGTACAATAGTATTAAAAGATTTAAAACCGTTAATGACTACCTTTTTGACAGATAAGGATTTTTTTGCGGTAGAAACACTTGCTAGAAATAAATCAGCAGATACATTGAAGTTTATCCCTTCAACAAATATAATGGGGGCACGAAAACAATCATCCTCCCTTAAACAATTATTGGAATACACACAAATACAAATATCTAAGGACAATACTAGCGAAATGGATTTTGTGGGAAATTTGGATATCAAATTGTTTGATATGTATAAGAAAAACGAAATAAATGTCATGGATGCCAAATTATTTGGTACCAAGGACAATTCCAATAAGGAGATTTTAATAGATGACCTAATGTCTAGTTTACCTATTAAACTAAGTGATGATTGTTATTGTATTGTTATACCTAAAGATGAATTACTGAAACGAACCAAATACAATTGGTTTGTTCGATTAAACAAAAACCAAATTATTAATTCAGATAACAATATTAGCAACTTTCTGATGTATTCTCTACAGAAATAAAATATATAATAGAATAACTGGAATTCCTATACTTAATTTTAGATGTATATGTAATGTTTAAAAATTTACATATCTGTCGTAAAACCGTTATTACATTTTTATGAGTCTTTTCACGGTTAACATAAAACTGTTTGGAATTATGGTAGTATGGTTTTATTTTTTTATAAAAAGCGTCTAGTTTATTTTCTTCATATTTTGCCTTTTTATACGATGTATTATTAAATTCATAACAACAGTTTAAATCTTTATGTTCTGCTTTATCACAACAACTTTCAAGAAAATCAAACAACACGTCTTTGGAAAAATAATTTTTAAACACCTGGCTCATAGATATAGTAATTACATATTAAATAATTTAAGTTTTAACTAATATTACTAACATAATAAGAGACTTATAAAATATCTATAGCATTATTCGTAAATAGTATCAACTCTATTTGGTGTTCATGTGTGGTGTGAAAAATAGAAATATATTTGCAAATCAACTTGATCAATTTAAATTTTTGTATTTCTGCCAAATTAGAATCGTATTTAATGTAAGTAAAATAGTTATCGAATATATCAATAACCGAATACCCTCGTTGATATAGTGAATAAATAATGTCTTTTGATGTATTAATATCTTTGCGTAACAGGGCATGCGTGTACTTCTCAAAATCGTAAAAACTAATATTATTACATATTGTTTTTACATTTTTCATATCAATCTTTTTATTTAATAGTTTAAACTTTTCAATGTAACTTAACAACTTTCGCACAGAATAGTCGCATATATTTAAAAGTTCCTTTTTGGAACCATTGGTTATTTCCAATCCTTCTCTGGATTTAATATGTTCAAATATATTACATAAATCTTCCATTGATATAGGATTTAGTTTTATTAATGTTAGTCTGGATTGTAAACTATCGATTACCTTTTGTTTATATGTACAAGACGCGATAAAGTAAATATTGTGACTGTATTTATCCATATAATTACGAAATACTTGCTGACTTTGTTCGTTTACCGTATCGATATTATCTAAAATAACAAATTTCTTTTTCTTTTTGATGGACCCCTTGGTTTGACAGAATTGTTTTACATCATTTCGGTAATATTGTATTCCTTGGTCTTGTAGACTATTAATATACAACACATTTTCCGGGGGAATTTTATCTAAATCATAGTATTCTTTTATAATAGCTTCTATATTTGTTGTTTTTCCACAACCAGAATTTCCTATAAGTAATATATTAAGTCGATCCATATTAATAAATGTATTGAACAGTTGAATGTATGATTTATTTATAATAAAATCACCGAAACGCTTTGGTTGGTATTTTTTTAATATTAAACAATTGTCTAGATCCAACATATATAAATATTAAATGTTATGTGTTTAATAAGTAATAAAAGTATATTTTGATATAATATTAAATGAATTATTATGATTGTTTAGGTATCTCAAAAAATGCTACACAAGATGAAATTAAAAAAGCATTCAGAAAGAAATCATTAGTGTGTCATCCAGATAAACCAACCGGAGATGCTGAAAAATTTAAAAAAATAAATGAAGCATACCAAACGTTGCGAGACAGTGAAAAAAAAAGGATATATGATATGCAGCAGAGTGGAGGCATTCCAATGAATGGCGGTGGGTTTAATCATAATTTTACCCATCACAATATGAATGATGTCATGTCTATGTTTTTCCAAAACGGATTTCCAAGTAACATGCATCAACAAATGAATAACAATATTAACAAACAAAATAATCCATCCGCGAAGTTTAAGGTTTTTTACAATGGTAAACCAACACCGCGTAAACCACCTATTATTGTTCAAAGGGTTACCATTACATTGGAACAATCGTATACTGGAGGAGTTATTCCTTTGGACATAAATCGCTGGATTGAAGTAGATAATGCAAAAACATTGGAAAAAGAAAACATTTATGTAAAGTTTCCAAAAGGTATAGACAATAATGAAATGATTTTGTTAAAAGAAAAAGGGCATAATTTTAATACAGTCCAACAAGGAGATGTTAAAATAATATTCAATGTTAAAAACGATACACCATTTATTAGGAATGGAGTAGACTTGATATACAACAAAACTATTAGTTTAAAGGAAGCGTTGACAGGTTTAGAAATGAATATAGATCATATAAATGGTAAAAAGTATAAAGTTGATACCGCAAGTAATTTTTGTATAATCAACAATAATTCCAACACAAATTTACCAGGTTTAGGTATGACACGTGAAAATGTAACCGGTAAACTAATCATCAACTTTAAGGTGGAATTTCCAAAAACAATATCTCCTGAAAATCGAGAAAAGTTAAAAGAGTATTTGTAACAACAATGCCCTCAAATCATAAAATATTTTATCAAATCATAAAATATTTTATTTAATTACTTTTGTTAGCGCACGCGCTTGGTAGGAATTTCGGCAGAAACAACATAAATTGAGTTTTCCGTCATAATAATATACTCTCCTTCTACCTTGTAGATTTTAGAGATTGGACTTGTATATTCTTCTTCGTTTTTAACCAAAAGTTTCTCTCCACTTTCACGAACTCCAATTAATACATCTTTGTCACAAGAAGCAGTCCAATAATCAAACATGATTGGACGGTCTTCTACAATAGCAATTTTAGCACAATGCTGGAGTGTAATTCCAGATGGTAGTTTGTAGTTGGTAGCCGCATCAGTAGTAGTAGTAGTCGATTGTGAACTTGTCTGTTCTGTTTCCATTTATATAAGATAAAAATAAATCTTTAAGTTAATATTTATATAATAAAATATATTATATTTAATATGGAAAACACCGATATAATACTAAACAAAAAAAACTATCTTCCCGTTGTTTTTGACGAAAAAAACAAGAAACAGGTATATAATTTGTTTATAAATGTAATATTTGAGTATTTAAAATCATTTAAATCTATTATAAATGAGAAAAGCAAACAATACTCCCTATCTGTAATAAAAAAAGGCATATCTATGCTTAAAAATGTAATGAATATATTGTTTCTTTACACAAGAAATGTAAATATGATACATAAACATTTAAACAAATCATTTCTGTATTACATCGAATTTATAGAACAAATCGGCGAAGAAGGAAACACTTTTCTACAACTATCGTCGAAAGATGCTGTATTGTTTGTATACAAAAAAACGTTATTTGAAATAAACACCGACTATAAAAAAAATATGGAATACACTAAGCAAGAAACCGACACTATCAATGAAATATTAGATACATTAAATTTATTTGTGTTTATTACGGAATATGTATTATTTAAAGATATTACATCTTTAAGCGAGATTAATATGATATCGATACACAAAAAGTTAAACAAAATTATAGATAAATATACAAAGAAAAACAACATAAATGAATTAAACGAAACTACCAATGAAGTATTCCATCATTTAGTATTAAATAATGTAAATACATCTGTTATATTAAGCATAATAGAATCATTTATTCAAAAAATAAAACCATCAAACCAATGCAATATTAAAAATAATTTAATAAAAATAGAACTTCAACCCAATACGTCCCCTAACAAATATGTTAATAAACTATTGGCATAATTTAATAATTTAATAAGTAAATAAAAATATTTATAACGGATTTATCATAGCAACCATATTACATTGATATATTATAACTAATATTATTTGTTTATCTTTACCATAATTGTCTTTTTTTTTAGTTTCTTTTTCTTTTTTTTAGTTTTATACAGTGGATTTTCAATTGGTATATGTATTTCTTTAAACTCTGCCAACAGCATTTTTTTTACAAACATATACACTTTATGTAATACGTCTTCGTTACAATGCCCAACGATTAATATACTTCCTGTGCGAAATATCATAAACGATACTTCGACACACTTTAACTTGGATTTTTTCACATTTGATTTTTCTCTAAACCCACACTTTGTACTACAAGTGCATATTCCATTGTTATTGCTATTCTCATAATATTTACACTGTATTCCGGGATAGGAACATGCGTCAAATAAACTATGTATATTGTATTTGTATTTCAATATGTTGAATAACTTATCCCTATTTATATAATAGTTGCATTTAAAGTTAGAATTTATCAAAACGTTTTGGATATCGGTTTTGTTATACGTAACTGGTATTTGTGTTATTTCAGTCATCAAGGAACATAATTTCTCTAATGCGTAAATCATCATATTGTCGTCTTGAATACCTGGTATTTCTAACTTGCCAGTATTAAATACCTTTACATGGACTTCTCGAAATTCATTATTGAATAAAATTCGATATATAATAGCAAAACAGTTATAAAACGCACTTTTCTTTTTCTTTCTATGGTTCAACAAGTCTTTTTTAGACAACCCAATGGTTACTTTACGAACATCCTTGTATTTTCCTTCATTTTTATTAGTGTTTTTATTAATAGTGTAAACATCTACTTGTTTATTTATGTCTATTTCATTCTCTATTAATTTATCCAATTGATTACTTTCTTCTTCGGTTTCACAATTTGTTTTTACTGTTTTTTTGATAATACCTTCCTGAGGAAAGTGATAATCCAATATAGGAAGTTTCCAAAATACATTAAATATATCAACTGTGCTATTTAAATACCCGATTTTGGTTTTGGTAGATATATAAATATCACTGCATTCTGGTATTATAGAACATTTTTCTTCATTTTCATCGCTCTTGTTTACTTGCTCATTGTATTCTGTAAAGTTTAACCATTCTTGCTCCAAATCACTCATATTTCTTTATTACGAAACCTTTCATATTATTCTTTAAATAATATTTTTATATCAATTTAATTGTAATATAAAGAACAATTTTAAAACATTAAAAATATTATTCATTTTATACATGATATTGCGTGCGTTAGTCTCTAATTCAATGACCTGTAACAAGGACGACATAATGCCATATATAGATTATCATTACCTACAACGATTTGACCTCCTTCTTTAACTATACGATGAGTGAACAGTGACTTGCGTTTTTTACAATGATTGCATATTCCATTTACCTTAACAACCTCGTCTGCCAACGGAATAATATCCAATATAGAACCGAATTTTTTCCTCTGAAAATCTCCATCCAATCCACATACAAATATGATTTTGTCTAACTCTAACATTTCCATCACAAATTCATATAAGTCCGCAAAGAATTGTCCTTCATTGATAAATAACACCTTATAATTTGATATTTTTGGTTTTATGGTATACAATGTAGATGAATTTATAGATGGTATCTTAATATGATTGTGATTGGAAACAACGCCCTCTCCATACCGCGTATCAATATTGTGGTTAATAGCGATACATTGATATTCCATTGCGGTGTATTTATTGTATTCGTTTATAATATTGGTTGTTTTCCCCGCAAACATTGGTCCCAATATTACTTTTAAATATCCTCCTTCAAATACAGTAGCCATCTTAAAATGCGTCAAGATTAGTATATATAATAATACATATTGATATTTATGTTTAGATAAATTCAATTTAAATATAAAAATGTATTATAATTTAATCGATAATGGATAACCGACCATGGGTAGAAAAATACAGACCAACTATATTTGAAAATATTGTTCTGGATGATACCAATAAAACAATATTAGAAAATGTTATTGTTAAAAATATATTTCCTAATTTATTGTTTTATGGACCACCCGGAACAGGTAAAACAACCACTATCATAAATTTAATTGACAAATATCAGACCATTTACAATCAAAAAGACAAATCATTGAAAATACATTTAAATGCGTCCGACGATAGAGGTATTGAAGTAATACGAAATCAGATCAATCAGTTTGTTAATACTAAAACATTTTTCACCGAAGGACTTAAATTTGTTATATTGGACGAGGTAGATTATATGACAAAAAACGCACAACAAGCACTACATTACTTAATACAACAATACTCCAAAAACATCCGATTTTGTTTGATATGTAATTATGTAAGTAAAATAGACATGGCATTGCAAAATGAGTTTATTCATCTCCGTTTTTCACAACTTCCAAAAAAACACATATTTGCTTTTCTAAAAAACATAGTTGTTCATGAAAACATTAGTATAACGGATACCAATATAAGTTCTATACTAAATATTTATAAATCAGACATACGAAGCATGATTAACTTTATACAGTGCAATCATGACCACAACGGGTTAAATGTAAATGTAATGACCAATAAAAAATGGGATACATTTATATATTATTTGAAACGGTCAAATAATAAAAAAAAGAAAGAAAATTATGTGAAAACAATGTGTTTAAAGCATAATATGGATACAAAATCATTTATGTTGGATTTTTTCACTTATATAATACATTCGCGCAAAATCAATTTAACGAAAAAAGAATTAAAATTAATGGAATTCATATGTCATACCGATACTAGAAGTGATTTTTTGCTAAATTATTTGATATCCTTTGTAGATAACAAATTGGTAGAGAAAAATGACAACGAGACGATTACGAATAGTAACAGTTAAATCTTTTTTTAAGTTTATTGATAAATAAATTTGGCGAAGGGGTTGTTGGATTGAAATTGTTGCGTTTTAATGAATACTCTGCTAAAATCTTTTCAAATTCGGTATCTGTGTTTTCAACAGACACATCCACTTGACTAGGCAGTTGGTATTTATTTGTAGACAACGCGGGTTGCGTTTTGGCAAACATAATAACATAACAACAGAAAAAAAAATAATATACAATTAATAACCCATAATTCATCACAAAACGTAATATACATAATAAAGTTTTGTTATGATTTAAATAACTTAATGTAATTGTTAAAAGTATTTAAATAATCTTCCTGTTAATTAACATATAATGTCTACTGATAAAGACCCAATTAAAAAAAAGAAACGGGGGAGAAAGCCTAAAAAGAAGCCAGAAGGAGGAGAGATTAAGGTACCGAAAAAGAGGGGTAGGAAACCACGAGGGGGTAAAATCATAAAAAAAATACCAGATATTAATGTCTTAAATGTTCCAGTAGAAGCAAACATTATTCTACATTTGAAATGTAATACAAGTGAAATATATAAGAAGACCAATTCTATGTTAAATAGTAAATACAATCCAGAAATATCACAACCAGACCCGTTTTCACTTATATCCAATCAAAAATTGACAAGTCTACCATTTGAAAATATTCAACACTCTATAGTTAATCATAACGAATCAATGACGATTGATATGGGAATGACAAATCCCAAACAACAATCATTTGAACATAGCAATTCAGTATATAATAAAGACAATTCACATGAGTCAAATAATGAATCGACCGATGATGGTATCAATATTAAGTCGGTTTGGAAAAAATTATCTAACTTGAAATATCAATTAAGGTATAATTCTCTTCCAGACAAACGGTCTTCTTGTTTTTGGTGTACCTGTACATTTGATAATCCAACCATTTATATTCCTTCTAAAATCAGAAATAAGGTATATGACGTGTATGGGTGCTTTTGTAGTCCTCAATGTGCGGTTGCCTTTCTAAGAAACGAACCACTAGATCATTCTGTATTATGGGAACGGTATTCAATGATTAATGATTTATATGGAAAAATATTCGGTAAAAATATTAAACCGGCACCATGTCCATATTACACATTAAACAAGTATTATGGAAATCTTACTATACAGGAATATAGAAAACTATTAAACAATGATAAATTACTTATGATTGTAGACAAACCAATGTCGAAAATACTTCCAGAATTATACGAAGATAACAATGAATTGCCCGACGTTAATAATAATCTATTATCAAAGGGAATCGCAAATACGAATTATCGTCTTAAAAGTAATAATCTAAAGAGAGAAAAGAAGAGCATATTCAGTTCTGTCTAGTCTTAACAACGACACATTATGTTTAATTAATTTAAAAAAAAAATAATTAAACAACTTCTTCTATTTTAATTTTATTAACTATTTCATTTTCTTCCTTCTTTTCTTCAGTATTATCTATTGTTTTTTTTTCTTGAAGACGTTGTTCATGCGATTGTTTTAAAATATTTACATAATTATTGTAACGTTTTCTTTTTTCAAATTTAATGTATACATCGTCCATAAATGTTCGTATCTCTCCTAACATTTGCTGATTTAGGGTTTTAGTATTTGTCTCTTTTTTCTTTTGCTGGAACTCTGGATTTAAATATTCCTTGATAACATTGATATAGTTATTGTTCCATTGTTTTAGTTTTTCTTTTGATTGTTCTTCAGTATAATCGGTTTGTCTCATTACCAAATTAACAACCTCTCTCTCTCTGATGGATGATTTGCTCATATAATATTAATTAATAGTTTATTAAATAATATTAAACGGATTTCAAACAAATAATTATAATGCAAAAGTCTGTTGAAATTTCTAAAATAGTAGAGGATGTCAGTTATATCATTTCTTCTAAATTAAGAGACGCGTTGATGCCAGTTGTTGAAAATCAAATGAATACAGAAAGTGCTATTTTAAATTTACCATTTATACAGAAAATTCTAAATGAAAATCGTTCTTTAAAAATGAAAAATGCTGAATTGGAAACTAAACTTGCGGTGGTAAGAGAAAATTATAAACGGTTATTTTTATCAAACGAAGGGACTACTCCTAAAACACATACTTCTATCAGTAATGAAAATGAACACAATATTAATTTAGAAATTGAGGAATTTCATATTAATAAACAAGATTATGCTTCTATTTCAAATATTGAAAAAGAAATCATGGAACTGAATAAAGATGAATTGGAGAGTGTTCATAGTGATACAGAATACCAGTTTGGAAGTTCAGATGATGAGGATGAGGACGACGAGGACGAAGAAAAAAACAAATTAAATTTTTTTATGACAAATAATCCAAAATTATGTAAAAAAGCAATATTTAACTATAAAACATTTCATAGAATGCAAACAACCCCTAGTCTGGAAGATGTATTTAATTCGGCAGCCGGTATACGTGGATGGGGAAGCACAACATTACATGTAAACAACGAAACTCTCCAAGGAGATACGGTCGGTGTAGTAAAGGTAGATGAAGAAGTAGAGGAAGAAGAAGCACAGGAAGATGAAGAGGAAGAAGAAGCAGAGGAAGAAGAAGAAGAAGAAGAAGTAGAGGAAGAAGAAGAAGAAGAAGAAGAAGAAGTAGAGGAAGAAGAAGAAGCAGAGGAAGAAGTAGAAGAAGCACAGGAAGAAGTAGAAGAAGCACAGGAAGATGAAGAGGAAGAAGAAGCAGAGGAAGAAGAAGCAGAGGAAGAAGAAGCACAGGAAGATGAAGAGGAAGAAGAAGCACAGGAAGAAGAAGAAGAAGTAGAGGAAGAAGAAGAAGAAGAAGTAGAGGAAGAAGAAGAAGAAGTAGAGGAAGAAGAAGAAGAAGAAGTAGAGGAAGAAGAAGAAGAAGCAGAGGTTGAAGAATCAGAAGATGAAGATGAAGAATTGGAGGTAGAAGAAATTATGATTAAGGGAAAAATGTTTTATACAGATTCTCCATCAAATGGCGATATTTATCGAGTAGGAGAAGATGGGGATATTGAAGATGTGGTGGGTAAATTTAATAAGAGTGTAGCTATTTTCTATTAGTATATATATAATTAAAATGTTGCAATCATTATGTACTCCAGCATTAATTTACTTATTATTCTCAGTAACACAAATCACAATTGATTTATTTAAACGAGACTACAATGTCGCATTGGTTAAATTCACCGTAGCATTTATATTTACAATTCTATTAAACTACTTATGTAGGTCTGGTTTAGGCATTGTATCATGGATTATTGTGTTTATACCCTTTATTTTGATGTCGGTTATCGTATCTTATATATTAACATTTTTTGGAATTGATCCAAAAACAAAAAAAATAAGGATACTTCAAGATGGTGAGGAATTAAAACCTGAAAAAGATATTAAAGAAAAAAATGATATAATGTTGCCATCGCTCTCAAAAATAAATGCCAGTTATTCAGAAGGTGAAAATAGAATAGTTATTAATTACACTAGTAACAAAGATGGTAGGGTATGGTGTAAAGCGATTAAAAAAGGAGAATCGAAACCAAATGTATATCAAATTAAAGAACAACAATCGCAATCCATGTTTGAAGGGGATGATAATGAATGTTCTATCTCCGATTATTTAGATGATGAAGAATACATTGTTTACATATATGCTGAAGATAACCAATCCAACGGCATGACAGAAGAAGAAATGTTGGCGACAAATAAGTTCATAAATACACGTTCATCGTCAAGTTCAAATTCGGACATACAGGGGTTTCAGACCATAAAACAATCGATCGGTAATTTTTTCAGTGGAAATTCTCCAGTTTACAAGGAAAGAAAACAACATATTAACCATATCGAAAAAATACTGAATAATTTAAATGAAGCAGATAATGCTGCATACTTTATTATACAAGCAGAAACATGTGCCAATAAAAAAACAAATTCTGAATATGAAAAATGTTTAAAACGAGTTGTTCAAGAAGTTTATACACGTATTAAGGATACCGAAGTGAAACAACATTTTTTAAGTAAATTACATAATAGTAAAATAAACATAGATGGAATTGACAATAAATTAATTTAATATACTCAATATAAACTTACATCGGTTGAAAAATAACAATATATCCAATATATTAAATTTAGTAAAAACTAATTAAATTTAATATATAATATTAATACATAATGTTAATATTGCTTACTTTTGGAGGAGGATTCCTACTTTATCTGTATTATTTATTTGATCAACATGGGTTTAATAGTAACATGTATAATATTTATTTTGCAACTGTGAATACATATCATTACTATGCTATACGTGCCGAAGAAGTGCTTGAATATTACAATAATCTTGTAATACAGGACCAAAGCGAAGGCGATTCATATATAGATAGAAATAGCAATGATAATAGTGTAAATGTTTCCACGCGACAAAATATACATGAAAATGAAGTAATATATTCATATTATCCTTATAAAACACAACACACCCTCTCATACCATAACTATATTCCAAATATCAGTATGATAGAAACAAGCAAAAATCCCATATTGTTTTTAAAATCATACGTGAATGATGAGTACAAGTATCTACAATTTAATGACATTTCATTGAATTTAAATAAATTGTTACCAATTAAACCAATAGATAACGGATTATTTATTCAAATCGAACTTATTTACGATGGAATCACATACGATTTATCACTTAATTTAATATCATCATTTTTGGTAAATAATAATTATATATTTAATAAAAAATTCACGAAATGGTTTATGAAACAGCAATTCAATATATCTATAGAAAGCAACTATATTGTAAAAATAATTGATGCGTCTATCAATATGTTTGAAATAAATGAAACAGAATATATTTATTTGGAAAAAGATACTTATGCCATTAAACGTTCACAGGAATTATATACTGAACCTATATAGAATCATCGATTTTGTTTATTGGACCGTTATTTGTAAAATTATTAATTAATAAAAACGATATAAATCTATGTGGTGTTTATTATATTATAATGGAATTGATACAATCCATCGAAGATGCTTCTTCATCATATAGTTCTCAACCTAATACCCTTATTGATAAATGGGTTTTATGGGCGCATTTACCACATAATACTGATTGGAGCTTAAAAAGTTATATAAAGTTACAACAATTGGAAACTGTAGAAGATGTAGTTAGTATAACAAACGCAATTCCTGAAAAAATGGTTAAGAATTGTATGTTATTTTTGATGAGAAAAAATATCAATCCAGTATGGGAAGACCCTCATAATTGTAATGGTGGTTGCTTTTCATTTAAAGTTTTAAATAAAAATGTCCTACAAGTTTGGAAAGAATTGTCGTATTCTATCACAGGAGAAACTTTATCTGACAAAACCGATTTCATGGGTAATATTAATGGTATTACGATCAGTCCTAAAAAATCGTTTTGTATAATCAAACTTTGGACCAAAACCTTAGATTTTCAGAATCCAAGAGATATTATTTCTATCAGTGGATTACAGGTAAATGGGTGTTTATTTAAAAAACATAAATCAAATTATTAAATATTTGATTACTTAATTTATTGTTATAATTAATTATATAATCGTTATATAATTAATGTCTTACAACTTCGATATAATTATTTCCATTCTTCGCGCTTCACCAGCAATATCATTTGTCATTGTATTGACAATGTTTATTTTAACTCAATCGGACATGTATTTATTTTTAGTAGTGCTTATATTTTTAGGGGAACTATTAAACAATATTTTAAAACATGCTGTGTTTAAACCAATTATGAAAAATACAAAATGGCCATTATTGGGATATGGAACTCGTCCGTCAAACTCCAAAAACTCATCTCAATTCGGCGATATAAACAAACCACCTCACAAATATACGTATGGGATGCCTTCAGGACATTCACAGACCGCGTTGTTGGTAGCAACATTTCTGATATTAATGATAACTGATTATCATGGAAATACAATTCCCAAATACATCCAATACATTTTGATATCGTCTTTATTTGTATTTACAGTATCCGTTTTATGGTCAAGATTATACCTTAGGTGTCATACCATACAACAGGTTACACTTGGTTCTATTATTGGAGGTATAATTGGTTATTATGGTTATTATTTTATGAAAGATGAAAATACCGAACATTTTAATTAACACAAAACAAATGTAGTTAAGTTGTACATGTATGTAACTATTTCAACATTTCACGTATTATCATTGTTCTTTGTTTTAAGACTCGTAAAGAACTGGTAGAAGATATGTTTCTGTCATCCGCAAATAAATATTCATTGTATTCCGGTGCCAAACAATATACAGGTATGCCTGCCTTTTTTGCTTTTAAACAAAATATAATATCTTCCCCCGTGTCAGTGGTTATAATTTCAGAGTTAAACAGGGTATAAAGTGTCGATTTACGAAACGACATTCCACCGCACAAATAATCAACGTTCAATAATGTATCGTTTTTTAAATCATCGTCTTGCGTATCTTCATAAATCATATTGGTTTCGATATATCCTTCTGTAACAGAACATGCGTTATTCATATCATTCCACTCTTTTGTAATATTATTGGAGTATAAATTTACTTTATTGTAGTTAAATGAAATTCCTTTTTGTTTAATGTTGATTATCCAATTTGGAAATACAAACAATCCATTGATATCCATTTTAATATCATCCAATATCCACCCATATTGTCCTACAATACAGTTTTTTTTAACCAATATTTCCCTGGTTCGTTTTATAAAATCTTCATTGGGAAACCGGTCATCGTCCAACACAATAATATACTCTGTTGGAGCAGTAAGGGCCAATTGATATCTGCCTATGTATTTAAAATTAAAGTCGGACACAATATAATGTAAATGTTGGAATTTATCTTTCCATTTTAGAAAGGCATTCAATAACGTGTCGTCTTTACAACCTAAAAAACACCCCCATATATATTTTGGAACGACGGATTGCTTTTGCAGTGCCTTCATCTGCATATCCAACATTTCAACCGGTTTGTTATAAAAATTGAGTATTACCGTAACATCTGTCATATAATAATATTAAATTTATATTATTATATTATTATTCTTATTATGATATAACACAATTACACAATCCATCATATTTTTACAAATTCCCATTCACGATGATGTCCCTTACACGATACAATACATGGTGTTCCAAACTTAACAAAACATCGATTTACATATTTATTCATATACTTTTTCTCTTTTTCACTTACCCGTTCATTGTATTTGTATAATAATGACATACTAGCATGGGTTGGCCACCACTCTGGTCTAGGAGTGGCATTATTATTAGAATAATAAATAGGATATTCTAATGATGCAACTCCATCGTCGTTTGTTATTAAAAAGTTGGTATCTATCATTGTTAACAAAGTCTTATGATTTATATCTTTTTGAAGAGCACTATGTAAATTAATCGCATCGGATAATTTCATATGTGTTTTCACAGCCATATGTGGTGTGATTGTTCTATTTATGTCATACCAATATTTATCTTCTGGTATTAACCATACACAGAATTTATAATCATTATATATTACTTCTGGCGGATTATTGTTCATTGTTGTCGTATTTGTATTTTCTAAAGACATATACATTAAAGGTGTATTTTTTTATACACACATTAGATATTTCGCGATTTTATTTCTTTGTCAAAATCACGTCTGGTTAAACGATACCCCCAATGTTGAAGGGTTTGTCGTATAGCAGGACTTATTTTGTGATTGTTCCAATCTTCTTTACTTCCTTTTTTCATAATTTGAGTAACCAACCATTTTCTAAAACGTCCTTTTGGACCAGTTAATTTTTTCCATCGACTAATTTGTCTATCATCGTCTTTACTACGTCTTCCCATAAAAAATTCACAATACCATTGAACCCATCCATACGGGTCTTGTTTGTCAATCCATCCCTTGGATTCCCAAAATTGTAAACTGGTACCAACTCGAGTCTTATACATATTGATATTAATATCGTATTGGTCAAATGGTTTAGTTAAATGTTCTTCTGGAACATTTTTCCACCATCCGTTTGGATACTTTTTATGGTAGTTTTTTAATGTGGTTTTATAAAACGTACTTTTGATTGGTCGCCAATATGTTCCTCCAAAACTTCCCAATTCAAACATTTCTTTTGGACTAAGATTGGGCGAAAAATCAGGTCGATCTTTAAAATAGTATACTCTATTTCTCTTTTTTGGGACACTACTCGATATATGTTTTCGACGAGTTTTCATTTTACCTTTACCACCAGACATTGAAACCTTTCTAACTTTTCGAGTTCCATATCCATGTTTCTTCTTTGCTAAATTTGCCATTTTTATTGCTTTTCCAGAAGGTTTGCAATTGTTCTTCAATATAGAATAATCGACAGCAGCAGATTTACCACCGGTAATAGCGCTTGCTAACCTGGCATATCCCCACGAATGAGCACTTTGGTTTGGACGACTACCACTTGAATAATATGCCCCTTGTCCTTTTTTAACTATTTTTTCCAACCCTTCTATACTACATCCTGTTGCATTTGCCAATTCTTTTCCAGGCTTTATAGTATTTAATTTGTATACCTTTTCTGCCTTTATGATATGTTTGCTTTTTTTTGATGTAAATGACTTTACAATTTTCCGCGTGTGATACTTGCTTTTTTTATATGCTTTCCTTGATAGTTTCAACTCTTTTTTAATAGTGTTTTTGTCTTGTTTGGTTAATTTTACCGGTATATATTTGACAGGAACAGACATATTAAATATTATATATAACAATCATAAAATATTTAACATTGAATTAACAACCCATATAAATCATATTCAATATATTTCGATTACGATAATTGCGTTACAAAGAAGGCAATGGAGCTAAACACAATTTAATTTCTCCCAAAGAAGCAACGCTATACCGAACGATCAATGGAATGTTATTTTCTAGATACATTTCAATACTATTGCAAAGATTTGTGCATTTAATAAAATAACTAAGATTTTTTAATGAAAATTCTCCTTGTATAATTTCATCATCATTTTGCTTTTGGATAAATTCCATATTACCATCGCATTCAGAACGACGTAATGTACACGAAGCAAATGGTCCGTTACAACTAAAAATCAACTCATTTCCTACTGATTTAATTTCCAATCTATCCGACAAATTACTTAAATCTCTGACTATTTTCTGGAAATCACTGGAAGGCATATTAAGAATAGACGAATATTTGATTTTTGGTAGTTCTAAATCATCATCATCCGGTTCAATCAACCGCAATTTCTGGTCTTTACACTGCTTAATGTCGCCATTTTCAAACTTTAATCCTAGATGGTCAACAATTCCATCATTGTAATCGTTTTCTTCAATATAAATAGTAAGTGTATCGTCATTATCAATGGAATTAATAAGTTTAAACAATTGAAACATGTTCACACCAATAACAATCTTTGGATACTTGCAATAATAATATTCAAATTTTGTCGCCTGTAAAAACAAATGCGCCAATATAGTGTGTGACTTATCCATATTTACAATTCGAATACCATCTTGCTGGAAAATGATGTTTGTTTCCAACAAAATATCCTTTAAAGCGGTCATTAAAGTGCGAAATGGAGGTATTTGTATAGTTTTAATTTCCAGAACATTTGTGTTGTCTGACATAATATATTAAATTGTTAATAATCTTTAAATACTAAAATTATTTAATATTCAAACGCACTTAATTTAGAAAATTGATTAAAAAATAAATTAACAACCGGTATGTTAATACCGTATCCATTATTAACTTACCACCTAATTTTACAATATTTATCGGTATAGCAATACCTGAATATATCGGATATATATTTAAAAGTATTACTATATTAATAAATATGTTTAAATATTGTTGTAAAAAATTATTTCGATTTAAAAGTTCAAATCAACATACATCCACGTTTTCAAATGTCATATATCCAAATAATAAACCTATTATTTCTTCAAATAGCAACGCAACCGGATTGACCATGAGTAAATATAAAGTAATTCCTACCACTGAAATAGTGTATAACTCCAGAAATGTTCGTGAAAAGTTGGGGGAAGGAGGGGCAAGTATCGTATACAAATATGAGTCTAATGGAATACAATATGCTTGTAAAAAAATATCAAAATCTAGGTCAGTTGTTGAAAGAGAGATTAATGTATTGTCGTTGTATAAACCCAATAAATATATTGTAAAATATTTTGGGTGTCATTTAAACGAAAATGTTCAAAACTCTCCAATGAAAAAGTTTCATCCTCCAAAACCACATTATATATTTATGGAGTATTGTAGAGGAAGAGAGTTATTTGAAATGTTAAAATCAAACTATAATTATAAAATCATAATCTCTATAATATACCAATTGTTGTCTGCTCTAAAGCACCTACAAAAATATAATATCGTTCATGCCGATATAAAACTTGAAAATATAATTATAAATAATAAAAATGAAATAAAATTAATTGACTTTGGTCTTTCCAGAATAATCGAAAAAGGAAGCATACTTCAACTTAAAACACATATTGGCACGGTTGGTTATGTATCTCCTGAAGTAATGGTGGATAACTATATTACATCTAAAACAGACGTATGGAGTGTTGGAGTATTGATGTATATACTATTAAATAACGTACATTTATTTGATGTTGTCAATAGAGACATCTATAAAAAACAATTGATATACTTAACAGAAACCTTACAAAAAGGATTAATGATATACAATAAAACCGTTCCAATTAGTATGTATCACCATATCCAGTCGTTTATGGTGAAAACCATATGTTATGATAAACCACGTTTGACAATTAAAAATTGTTTAAAGCACAAAATATTCTCAAATGTATCTATTCTATAAACCAACGACTACAGTCTAATGAATTTATATATTATTTTGTAGTCAAATTAAATGTTAACATCGCTAAATATTTAACCAGATTAAATATTAAACAAACGTGATGTTTTTAATATAATAAATATATTCTATGAGCATGTCTACAAACAATGTTAAACTACTAAATGAAATCAATCATAGTTTTACATCACAATTGGAAAAGTATTCCGATAACTATCAAGTATTGGAGAAAATAAATACATACATTACAACAGAGTTGAAATTACATTTAAACAAAATACACAGAGATGTTGATAATTTGGAGAAAGTAGAAAAGGAAAAAAATTATTTTATCAATAAATTTTTGTCAAGTATGGAAAATATATTTTACTATGTAAAAAAAAAGGATGTATTTGTTCATTATGATATGAAACATTACAAGATATACGAAGAAGACAAACTTATCAGCGATATTTATAAAGAAATAACAGAACATTACCCACTGCTTCACTCCTTAAAATTCAATATTTTACAGGACATCGTAAACGAGTTGAAAGATCAAACATTGTTTAACTGTTTACCAGAGTCGTGTACTATTCAAAACATTATAAAGTATTTAATGACTTATTTTTTTGAATCTAAAGACGATGCCAAATATTTTTGCTGTGTTGTTGGTGATATTATATTAAATAAAACCATGAATGTTGAGATATGTATTAATAAACAGTTAGTCGAATTCATAGAAGCATTTGAATTAGTTATTCAAAAAGGGTTGGGTCAAATGTTAACGGTTGAATTAAGTGACCAATTTTTAAGCAATACTATTTTCTCATCAACTGATTTGAAGAATCATAGGATTATTAAATCAAATACTGGCGACCAACGATGTTTATGGAATGGATTTTTAAAACAGCATGCGATTGATTTAATGGTAGTATGTATTCATTACTCTAAACGTTATCTAAATTCTGAAAATTATATCAAACATCATAAATCACCGACTACCATTTTGTATTTAAAAACCAATTCTATTAATGAGATTATTGAGGAGTTTTGTTTAAATAAATTGGATGTTAAAAAAGATAGCACGATTCATTATGAAAACATTGAATATTTATGGCATATGTTTTTACACGATAAATACATTCCTGATACAATTTTATCTAAAACCGAATTACATGATACTATAAAATCTCATATTCAATATGACCATCTAAATAAAAAGTATTTGTCTATATTTCATAAAGATGTTCAATTAATAGAAGACGCAAGGCATTTTTTCAATAACGAGTTAGTTGTTGATGTAAGCGACGAATTAGAGGTTAGTGAGTTGATTGCAATATTTGAAGAACATCACTATCCAGTAGATGAAAGTGCGATGGTAAACCTCGTTAAATATTTTACATATTGTGAACTGACAGACGACAATAAAGTAATTTGCGATACACGTTGTAAATTATGGGATAAAAAAGGAGAGTTAAATACATTTATTTCTATTATGAAACAAGGAGCTACTTCAAATTACCCAATCACAACTAATTTATCGTTTAATACTATTTATACCAAATATTGTAAATATACTTCAAATAATGGTAATGTTTCTAAAATAGTAACCAAAAAATATTTTGTAGATTATATCATTAATACAATCCCTAGTGACTTTATCGTATTCAATAAAGTAACAAAGGATTTCTGGTATTGAATAAATTTATATAAAATAATTAATGTATTAATTATTTTATTCAATGTACGAAAGTCATAACCTTATTACCTCTTCTTCTTCTTTGCGGTCTTACCTCTCTTCTTCTTTGCGGTCTTACCTCTCTTCTTCTTCTTAATGGCACCGAATTTACCCTTGCGAGTAAAGTAACCCTTATCAGTAAGACGCTTCAACATCTGTGGGCCTTTGGCACTTTTAGCACGTGATACAATCTTTCCATGTTTGTTTTTCTTTAGATTTTTCTTTGTAAGACCACCAGTAGTCTTGTAAGCAGTCTTGTGCATAACTTGGGCTCGAGAACCTACTAGTACAGGGAATTTATCTCCCTTAATGTGATACATACCATCGTCGTTTTTTCCTACGCGTTTAACCATTTATATACTTAAATTAGAAAAAACTTTTTGCGATATAATTATTTGAAAATAAAATAAAATAATAATATAAATTGATATATTCGACACATATAATGAAACATTCGACATATACTGATTTTAAATTATATAAAAAAGATATAAATACTGCTAAATCAGAGATAAATGAATTAGAACGTCTATTAAATCAAGCAAAAACTCAATACAAACACGTTTTTGATGAAGAGTACGACTATCCGTGGTATAATTATATAACGAACGCATTAAAATGGATAAATCCTCTTTATTATTTACAATCCAAGATAAGTGCTGACTTGGCTTACTATATATATGCTGACGATTCCACCTTTAATGAAGGATACGATATATATTCTTCTGTGTATGGAAATATAGATAGTGATTTTGATATATCCGACGACGAATGTAACACGTTGGATTAGTATGTAAATACAATTGCGATGAAAATATTATGTTAATAATAATCGATGAAAATTGATTTAAAATTAAAACAATATGATAAATAATACAACTTATTTATCATGTCTCAATCACAAAATCTAGCAACCGAATATCAAAAGAAAACCGACCGTGAGCATATTTTAGATGCTCCGGATACTTATATTGGACAGGTCGATATGGACGAAACCAAAAACTGGTTGTTACAAGACGACAACACTTTCAAGTATGATACTTATGAGTGGATTCCTGGTTTATTTAAGTGTTTCGATGAAGGAATTGTCAACGCCAGAGACCATGCCGTAAGAATGTCGGAACGATCCAAAAAGTCAAAAGATATCATCACTGTTAAAAACATCAGTATTGAGGTAGATAAAACTACTGGAGTAATTACAATGACAAACGATGGTAATGGAATCGATGTCGCTAAACATCCGGAATATAATTTATGGATTCCAGAAATGATATTTGGACATCTAAGAACATCTACTAACTACGACAAGACTGAGAAAAAGATTGTAGGTGGTAAAAACGGATTTGGGTTTAAGTTGGTATTGATTTATTCGAAATGGGGAACGATTGAAACAGTAGACCATATTAGAAAAAAGAAATATACACAGCGATTTGAAAACAATTTAGACGTAATTCAACCTCCTGTTATAAAAAAATGTTATACCAAACCGTATACAAAGGTCAGTTGGTTACCTGATTACAAGCGATTTGGTATCGAAAAACTCACTCCAACCATGTTTCAATTATTTAAAAAACGAACATATGATATCGCTGCCGTAACCGATAAACAAGTTGTTGTGAAATTCAATGGTAATGTACTACCAATCCGTACGTTTGAGCAGTATATCCATATGTATATTGGAAACAAAGACCAAACCAAACGATTATTTGAAACCTCTAAAAATGGACGATGGGAATATGCGGTATGCCTTAGTCCGGTAGATGAATTTACTCAAATATCATTTGTAAATGGTATTAGCACTACTAGAGGTGGGAAGCACGTTGATTATATACTAAGGCAGATTACAAGGAAAATGCAGACATACATCGAAAAGAAGAAGAAAATCAAGGTAAAGGAAAATACAATTAAAGAACAATTGATGTTATTCTTAAACTGTATCGTTGAAAATCCTTCATTTGATAGTCAATCTAAGGAATCCATGAACACTCCTGTAAGCAAGTTTGGAAGTAAGTGTGAAGTAAGTGACAAGTTTATTGATAAACTTGCTAAAATGGGTGTAATGGAGGCGGCAATTAGTTTAAATGAAATCAAAGACCATAAGGCAGCAAAGAAATTCGATGGTAAAAAGGTTAGAACTATTCGTGGATTGCCAAAGTTGATGGATGCTAATTACGCTGGAACTGCTAAATCTGGAGAATGTGTACTGATATTGTGCGAAGGAGATTCGGCAAAGTCTGGTATTATGTCTGGTTTAACCAAAGAAGATCGGAATTTTATCGGTGTATTTCCTCTAAAAGGGAAATTGTTAAATACTAAAGATTTACCTCAAAAGAAAATCAATGATAACGTTGAAATAACTAATATCAAAAAGATTTTGGGGTTGATTACCAATAAGTGTTACGATAAAAAGGAGTTGAAAACGTTACGATATGGAAAGGTTATCTTTATGACAGACCAAGACCTTGATGGTAGTCATATTAAAGGGTTGTGTATTAACTTATTTCACAGTCAATGGGGTGATCTGTTTAAAGCGGATAATTTCATTGGATTTATGAATACACCTATTTTAAAGGCGACTAAAGGAAAGCGAGAACTTAGTTTCTACAATGAAAGTAAATATCAAGAATGGAAAAAGGTGCATAATAATGGTAAAGGTTGGACAATCAAATATTATAAAGGGTTGGGCACTAGCACCAGTAAGGAGTTTAAAGAATATTTTAAACATAAGCGTTTAATTACATTCTCTTATCAGGGTCAATCATCAGATAATGCGATTGATAAGGTATTTAACAAAGACCGCGCTGACGACAGAAAGGAATGGTTGGAACATTATGATCGCGACAATGTATTGGAGACAGACAAAAATCAAGTTCCTTACGAAGACTTTGTCGATAAAGAAATGATACACTTCTCTAAATACGATTGTGAAAGGTCTATTCCAAATCTAGTAGATGGTTTAAAAACTAGTCTTCGAAAAATTATGTACGCTGCTTTTAAGAAAAACTTAACCAAGGAAATTAAGGTTGCTCAGTTTTCAGGTTATGTTTCGGAACACTCGGGGTATCATCACGGCGAGATGAGTTTAAACAAAGCGATTGTTGGATTGGCGCAAAACTATGTTGGTGCAAATAATGTGAATTTATTGATGCCAAACGGACAATTCGGAACTAGACTCGAAGGTGGTAAGGATGCTGCGTCAGAAAGATATATTTACACTGAACTTAATCCATTGGTGAAATACATATATCCAGAACAAGATATGCCGTTATTAAATTACCTGAATGACGATGGGCATATGGTAGAACCAGATTACTACATGCCAATTCTACCCATGGTATTGGTAAATGGAGGTAAAGGTATTGGCACTGGTTACAGTTACGAAGGATTATGTTATAACCCCAAACAAATTATCCAATATATGAAAAATAAAATCAATGGAGTGCCACATGAATCTAATGTTGGCATCGAACCTTACTATGAAAACTTTAAGGGCAGTATTATTAAAATAAACAAGACAAAATATATGATGAAGGGTAAGTATCAGGTGATTAGTTCAGATAGTATTCGTATTACGGAGTTACCGATAGGTTCGTGGACGACCAATTATAAGGAGTTCTTGGAAACGTTGATGGACGATAAGAAAAAGAAAAAGAAACCAATTGTAAAAGGGATTAACGATATGAGTACAGATGCTATTGTGGATTTGATAGTTAAGTTTCATCCAAGTGTATTGGGTAAACTAGTATCAAAGCAGGTAGACGAGCATCACAATCTATTGGAAAAAACATTGAAATTAATCACTACAAAACAAACTACGAATATGCATTTGTTTAATCATAATCAACAGTTGAAACGCTACAATACAATATACGACATTGTTGAATCGTATTATCCAATTCGCGAAGATGGGTATGTTAGACGAAAGGAATATTTAATTAAACATTTAGAAAAGGTGGTTATGATATTGAGCAATAAAGCGAGGTTTATTAAAGAACAATGCGATGATATCATTGATTTAAGAAAGAAAAAGAAGCAACAGGTCATTGATTTATTGAAAAGTCGTAATTACGGTGTTATCGATGGTGATGAAGATTATAAATATTTAAGAACAATGACGATCGATAGTCTAGAAGAAGAAAATGCTGAACGATTGATGAAGGAACAAGAAAAAAGACAAAACGAACTAGATATCGTGAAAAAGAAAACAATTCAACAAATGTGGATTCAAGAATTGACTTCATTGGATAAGGCATATGAAAAATATAAAGTAATTCGCAAGACAAATTTATTTGGAGAATTCTCCGTGAAGAAGGGTAAGAAAATGAAAAAAGTACGTAAAAAGGTAAGTAAGAAGTAAGTAAAACATAATATCAATAAAATAATAACTTAATAATTTTTTATTATTTTATTTAAAAAAAACGCTTGGTTTCTAAAGTATTATTATGATACGTAGAAATTGGTCGTTGAATTGGCTTTGCCATTGTGCTTATGTCTCGCTTATACTTCATGTAACCATCTGCCTCACCATACACTTGTGGAACGGCATAATCACACACAAGTTTATTTAATTCAACAATTTGACTAGTAACATCACATCCATGCTTTGAGTTTTGTAAAAATATACTTCGCATAATAATTTTAAGAGTGTCTTCGTTCTGTTCTCCAATAGAAAATAAACCATTTGATAATTTATATACACCTGCCTTTATTGCGTTTTGTATTATTTTAATATTTTCTTTTGAAAAAAAAGCAACCGATAGCATGGTTGATGTGGTTGTTCCTGTGAGTGCTTCTCTAAAGTCACTCGTAGTTTCACTTAATGGTATTTGGTCGTATAGTGAAAATACATCTAAATTTGTTTTTCCCATAATATCTATTCGTCCAGTATTCGCATTGGTATTCATGTTAGTATTTAGGTTCATATTCATTTTATATATAAAATATAATATTTTATTATTTTATACATAATGGGTTTTCAAAAAACAGTTTTAATAGTTGCGTTAATTGTATTTTCATGCATGTTGTTTTTTATTGCTTTAGCCATGAAGGGTCTAAAGAAATCACAAAAATTTCCTCCTGAAATATCAGAATGCCCTGATTATTGGATTCGTGATAGTAATAGTTGTAAGCCAGGTGGCTTCAATATGGGTGCGAGTGGAACGACTGATGCATGCAAAATATACGACGGGTCTTCTGATAAAACGGTTTGGTCAGCAGATTGTGCTGTAGAATGGGATGGAGTTACTAATATAAAGTAGTGTTACATGCGTGTTACTAAATTACAATCATAGGATAATATAATTTCCATTCTTTATAATATGTTATAATATCAAATATTATCATAACATGTTTGGTTGTTCACTTTCTCTCCCTTTGTGTTTAATAGAAACTATTTATTCTTATATTCCAAATCATAATTTGTATTATTTGTCTAAAACTAATTTTAATATGCATGTATGTGCTTATTTTAATCATTGTAAGTTACTAAAGAATAATAGATTTTACCAAGACAAAATCAACAACACGTATATACGATATTTAATACGAAACGACCATCATCTTTTTATTAACTACTTAATTTCTTCAGAATCTTATATCAGTTGGACATCTATTAAACGATATTATTACAACGACAAAATGTATAAAACATATTTAGAGTTCTGTATTTACTTAGCAAACAGATACGAAAGTGGAAAAACAAAAGAACTATTGCGTTCAATGAATTTGTTAAAACAAAAAACTCGTCGCTAAAATAAACAAATTAACCGATAAATTAAATTAATTATTAATGTAATGATTTAAAATAGTAAACGTAGTAATACTAATGGATACTATCAATTTAAATAAAATCTTAGGGAGAGAAATTTTAGAAACCCAATTGGTCGAGTACTTAAATTATTTCGAGGAAAACAAAAACGATTTATTAACAAAACGAGGTATATATATATATGGTAATCCGGGCGTAGGTAAGACACAGTTTGTTACATCTATTTTGAAAAAGAACAATTACGACATTATTGCGTTTGATGCTGGAGATGTTCGCAACAAGTCTGCTATTGATAAAATTACAAAACATAACATGTCAGACAAAAACATAATGAACTTGTATTACAAAAAAAATAATAAAATAGCAATTTTAATGGACGAGATTGATGGGATGAACAGTGGTGATAAGGGAGGAATCAACTCGTTAATAAAACTAATGCGTCCTAAAAAAACACGTCGTCAAAAAAAGGAAGATATTACCCTCAACCCAATCATATGTATTGGTAATTACCATATTGATAAAAAAATAAAAGAAATAAGAAAAACAATAGACTGTTATGAAATTAAGACCCCTAATAATAATCAAATCAAGGAAATATTATCCAAAATATTAAATGACCAGACAATCATTCAATCCAACAAGATAGATATATTAACAAAATACATCGGAGGTGATTTACGTAAATTAAAGTTTATATATGATATACAGCATGTCAAAACTCTATTTGATAACAATACGTATATCAATCGGTTGTTTCAATCGGTTGATTATAACGATGATACGAAGATAATAACCAAAAAATTATTAAACAACCATTATCATATCAATGAACATTTCAAAATAATGAACGATACAAATCGCACAAGTGTTGCTCTGTTGTTTCACGAAAACATTATTGACTGTTTATCAAATGATAAAACAAATGAAAATATTGAATTTTACTTAAAAATATTAGAAAATATTTGCTTTTCAGATCATATTGACCGCATCACATTTCAAAAACAAATATGGATATTCAACGAAATGAGTTCGTTAATCAAAACATTGTATAACAATCATATATATCATATGGAATGTAATAATAAAACACCATATACAAGTGACAATGTTCGATTCACAAAAGTATTAACAAAATATTCAACCGAATATAACAATAGTGTGTTTATTCAAGACATGTGTCAAAAATTTAATATGGGTCATAAAGATCTACTTTGTTATTTTTACAACTTAAGAGAAACATCAAATTCTATTCAGGATATAATAGACATGTTTGAAAAAAAACAACTCATTAATAAATTAGAAACTGTTCGAATATACCGTTATATTGATGCTTGCTACCAATAGTTTAATACTAATAATATAAATAATTTAATTATATTATTATCTTATAGTTTAGATGTCATCTACGCAAGTTTAATACTGGTTTACAAATTCCATAAAAGCAGCAGAACTTCGTTCTCCGCTGTAATCTGCTATTTTATTGTTATTTTCATCCAACATCATTATAGTAGGATACCCTTTAACGCCTATCTTTTCAATCAACTCAGGGTCTTCATCTTTTTCAACCTTTCCAACATTAATATCCCCATTATAGTTATTTTCAAATTTATTCCATTCTGGCATCATTTTCTTACAATGACCACATTTTTCCCAATGAAACAAAATAAATTTTTTCCCATTTTTGTTTCCCATACCTTCTTTCATGATGCGTAATCCTTTTAAACTACTAAATAAAGCATCCAATAAAAAACGAAATGCAATAAATATTAATATATACACAACAATACGAGGGGCGATGGATAATTTTTGTATTAACTTAATTAAACCGGTTATTTTCATTATAACATAAGTAAATAAAAAAATTAATACACGACTATTTTATTGTATTATTATACTGTTGTATAAAACTCCAACAACGATTTGTCACGAATAAACGCCTTTGGAGACAATTTTGTTTTTCTAACGTAGTCTGGATGTGGATTGACCAATAACTTTCGCTTATCAAACGTGTTGTATTGATGAGCAAATACCAATATTGTCTTTTTTGGGTCTAACTGTACAAATGGAACAGTATAGTTCTTTAAAAAAGCCTTTTCTTCTGCTATTTCAGCATCATCATCATACCTTGACATTTTTAGTAATTCCCTTTTAAACGCGAATGTACCGGCTGTTCCGTGTGATTTACCGTATGGTCCAAATATATATAGTTGGTCTAAATCATTAAAGTAAATATAAACGATACTACTTCCTGCACACAACGCCTGTGGCTGAGACCGCAATCTATCTACAGCATGACTTACCCTTTCCGGTGGATAAAAATCATCATCATCCATGTAAACTAAAATATCGCCACTCGCCTTTTCGTGCATTAAATTACGCTTTCTACCTAACTTGATTTTTTCTTCGTATCTAAAATATTTTACACCTTCTACACCTTTAAATAAATCTTCAACTGAATCTTCACCATCATCAATAATAATCCATTCCATCAACTCCTTAGGATACTTTTGAGATTGGTAACATTTAATCAATTGTGGAATAAACATTCGTCTATTATAAGTTGGTGTACATACACTAACGAATGGTTTTCCATTAGTTGATACCTTTTTTTTACGATTTTTCTTTCCGCCCATTTGTTAAATATATAACCCATATCTTTAATATATTAATTTAAGTAATGTTGTTTTAATATATTAAATTTAACCAATTTGATTTATGTTGTCGTCGCGGGTGCAGGTGCCTTTTGACCAAACAAAGCATTATAAATAAAGTACAGTGGTATCCCTATAAAAGGCAACGCAATAATCGCAATCGCCATACCCTTTGATTTCACATTTATGGGAAGTTTTTCGTGAAAATACAAATTATATTTTTGTACGAGCAACACACCAAATATCAGCATAATAATTACTAAATTTAAATACGACTTTGTTATATTTTTAAATACATTATTTACCTTTGTTATATTTTTAAAAATCTTTACAATATATCCTATTACAAAAAACAAACCAATTGTCCCTGGTATTAATATGAAATGTGCCAACGCACCAACTGTTAACCATAAAAATATAGTCATAAAGTTATATTTGAAAAACCAATAATCTTTGTTTATAAAAAAATCACTATTAATTAAATTAATAGAACTTTTAATAAATCCCAAATGAAGGGGTCCAAACATAAATATAGCAGCAAATAACGTTCCTATGAAATACATTGCTATAGGTAACACTCCGGCTATCAATAACTGAATCACTGACCGAATCTGTGAAGGTGTTTTGCCATACATTTTTTTACCATCCCATAAAGCACCACCACTGCCGCCAAAATAAAGATTGTCCATAATTTTGTTTTTCTGACAAAATATATAATACAAAGCATCCCGTGGTATTTTTGCTAAACCAATATACAACGATTTAATAAATATATATACATCCGGGGATTGATCCTGATATATTTCAATCATATTCATAAATTTATCAACGTTAAATTGATGTGTTTCTTCGTCTAAATCTAAATCTTTTGATTGAACCGAATGAAAACTATTCCAAATTAAAAAACAACCGATATACACCAATACAAACATTTTTATAAAAAAACTCAAAATTTCCTTTAATACCGCGATTCCTCTTTCAGCGTGAGAATCTTTTTTTATTGTATACGCTCGTCCATCTATAGTATCTACTAACTGATTATGCTTATTTGCGGCTTTATAATAAACCCAATCAGGACTATTATAATAGTTATCAATAAAGTCATATGGCTCTCCTTTCCATTGTTGCAAATGCTTTTCTAGATATTTCCAATCTTTTTTATATCGATATGTTTTGTATATATCATTTAGATTTTCTGCCTTTTCCACCTTATCTTTTGCTTTTTTAATATCTGCCTTATCTACTTTAGTTAATTTTTTTTGTTTGGTATCTTTCGTGGGTTTGGTATCTGTTCCTTTTTTTTCATCTGTTTCTTTTTTTTCATCTGTTTCTTTTAATTTGCTTACCATTTATATATTATAATTAATTATTAAAAAATTTAATTAAAATACTATATATTGTTTCCTAAATATTTTTTGTGACATGTTACTTATTTACACGCAAAGTTTTTTATATTTATAATATATACAATATGAAACTTATTATTACTTTGTTTTTTCTACTGATAACCATTATTATTGCAGTTTTTTATCGTAAAAATATCAAAGAGTATTTTGTATCGCAAATAACGAAGTCATACGATAGCAATGAATTTAAAACAGTTGTTTTAGATAAAATAGACAATTATGATATTGAACTCGCAATACCTTCTGGTCAATACTTATACAATACAACACAGGGAAATTGGGGATTTTCCACAGACGAAACAAATGATGGTGTCGTTTTTGGTGTTTACAGAGACGGATACACCGCAGATGGTTCTATATTTAAAGGAAAGACAGGACAACGAGTCAAATATATGTTGGAACAAGGACCATATGTTATTCGATATGAAGTTCGTAAAAATAATGATACAAATGATCACGATGTTTCTATTTTTGTGGATGATAAATTAATTAAATTAGCAGAAGGAGAAGGGATTTCATCCGATAAGATAACCGTAATTGGAACAAATTACCATAATTACAATGATGAAGCAAAAAAAGATAAACGAGGAAGGAGACCAGTAGATTACGTAAAATTTTCCCCCAAGGATGTCAGTGGGACATCGCGTGAAGGATTTGATACCAACCAATCAACTCAATCCAACAACAAAAGTTCACACGATGTGAATTATACGGCAGAATCAATGAAATCCAATAATGTATCCAATACAGACATAAAAGAAGGTGAATTTATAACCAAAATGTGTCGGGATGAAGGGATATTTTGCAATAAAATACAAGATATTAACATTAATTTACACACTGGTAAAATACATTATGGTTCAGAAAAGGATGAAGACAGTAGTAAAGATTCAAATTACTTATCTGAACAAGATAAAACTCAGTATTTAAAACAATTATTTAAAGCTGCCGACCAAGATAACGATGGTATGATACTTAAAGAAGAAGCAAAACGATTGATGGACGATCTTCAAATCGATAAGGAAGTTTACGACAATGTACTGAACAATATGTCTCCAGCAGGAATGGATTTTAGATCATTCGCTAGTTTGGTAGGAGAACCAATCAAACGCGTTTTAAAGATTGTATATCAAGACAATGGCAAACCAGGTCTTAAGTTGATGTATAAATTATTGGGATATGAATTTTCTGATTCCGCGGATAAAGACACTCAACAACAAAAAGAAGAAGAAAAGATGACAAAGATAAAAAAAAAGTACCCTGAAACAGATTACGATAAGTCTCAACCAAGCAAAACTAGATATCGGTCTGATTACAAACCAGAGCATCCTAGACCAGAAAAAGGAGTTCAGTTTTATGATTCCATTTGGAATTTTAGTAAAAAATAAATATAACCAATAAATAATTAATTTATAAATATTAATTATTTATCTTGCCTGTAAAAGTTCGCCTCGTCCGCCCATTATAATTAGCATGTTGTATCGCTCTTCAAACACCTTTAAGTCGTAATTGAATTCCTTTAAATCTGAGTTGTCTTTGCGAAACCCAATTGGATTGTTGTTTGTATCACATATAATATTAATCAATCGTGGGTCTGAATTTACAGGAGGTTCTAATGTATTAAATTCGAAACTTACCTTTGAAAACTTGTTTAAATTCATTGCTCCTGAGGGTTGATATACACTTCTATCGCTATCTAAACAAAAATTATAACAATACAACCCATCCTTAGCAGACCCACTGGTTCGCTTCCACTTTTCTATATACTGGAATATACCAGCATCCATTACATTTTCGCGATATATTCCTTGTAACACAACTCCCATATCTATTAATATTTCCTTTTTATTATAGTAATATTCCCCAATTGCTCCTGTGATGTGGAAGTTTCTAGGATTTCGTACAGGTAAGTTATTTACAGACGGTAACACATGCGTAATTCTTTGTGGTTCAATGTTATTGTATGTCCAATTTGTATAATTCGACCATTCATTTCTAAGACGAACATCATCTCGTCTAAATCGAAACATATAATTGACAACCATATCTTTACTATCAAATTCTGTAATTTGAGAACCACCTACTGATAATTGTTCATATTCGTACACCTGTTTTATCAACAGTTTGTATGGTTGTTGGGCTACCGTTCTTCTTTCATCTTGTCCCAAAAATATATATGTAGAAACTAAATGAATATCACTATTCCAATCATTTCTAGTTTGATCATATAATGATAATGTTCCAGATATATCTTGAGGTGGATTTAGAAAATGCCACATTTGATGGTGTAGAACATTTGGATTAGGTGCTCTACGGTAACTTATTCCAGTAGAATTAGTAACGTTATCAATATCATTTATCGTATACAATCGCGATATAGGTTCAAACGTAATTTTAATATTGATTTCTTGATATTGTAATGCCACCAATGGAAGTGCCATTTTACTGGAATCAGAGAAAAACAAATTTAAAGGGATGTATAACTTCCGTCCTTGGATAGATGGTATAACCCCCGTGCTATTTACATACATCGCATTTGGATATACATTTACGCGATTACCTGAAAATGACGGATTGTTTAATTCTGGAATATTTCCAGTCATTCTATTCCATAGGTCTTTTTTGGAATTACTAAAATCACGCTCTTTTAAACAATTTAAATATTCACCAGAAAATTTGCTTAAAATGGTAGGACCTGAATATACTTCTACTTCGCGTATCATATTTGAACCTAGTTCTTCGATCCAACGAAACTGATACGGTTTCAATTTGTTCGACCCCGTTTGCGAAGATGTATCGAATTCATGAAATGGACTCCATATATCCGGCAATGTAACGCAAACATATGTATCATAAAGCATTTCAGCATATCTAGGTATTTTAAAGTCAAGAACCGTTGGGGTGTTATAGTTTAAAATTCTACTACCTTTGTAATCTATTCGAAACCGTTGTAATCCAAAGTTAGTATGTTTTTTATAAACCGCTTTAAAAAATGTTTTTTTAGGATTTCCATTTAATATAATATTTTCATTACCATAAGATGTCAAATTTAATAATCCACCAGCCATTTAATTAATATATTATAATATATTAATTTTAATATTTAAATTGTGTTATAATTAATTTATGATACAATAAAATATATCTAATTATATATTAAAATGAATCGTATTCCAAAACCTAATTTTTTACCGAAATTGGATATATTAAATTTGAAGAATCCTGGTGATGTAGGAAATAATATACCTAAAATGGAACCAGATGGGGGAGATTTGATGGAAAATATGGCAAAACAGGCAAAGGAACAATCTGAAAAATTACAAAGAGAAGTGATGGAATATTATAAATCAATCACCAGTAATAATAAAATATTGTTGCGATTTATCCTTGTTGTTGGAATTATTATTACTATTTTGGTGATTTTATTTTACATTTCCAATCGTGTAAACAAAAGTTCAAGCAATGTAGATACATTAAAAGACAATGTTAAACAATTCTTAAGTTTCAAAGAAGAAAATGGTATTGATACTATATCTAATTTTGCATATCACGATAGTTATGATAAAGTACACAAACGACCAACTTCATTAAAAGATTATTACATACTAGGAAGTTATAATAGTTGTTGTGGTGGAGAAGTATTTAATAATTGGGTGGATGTTGGTATATTAGAAAACACCATAAAAATGGGTCCACGTGTATTGGATTTTGAAGTATTTTCCCAAAATGGAAAACCGGTTATTGCTGCCAGTTTAAAAAACGCTGCTGGAACCAGTGATTCGTCGTATTCTAAAGACACATTAAATCATTTAGAGATACCCGATGTATTAAACGAGTGTAAAAAAGCATTTCAGGGTATAATCACGCAAAACGCGAATGATTTGTTAATTTTAAACTTTCGACTTAAAACAATGAATGGTTCTGCTTTAAATGCTCTGGCAAACAATATCAAAACAACATTTAAATCACAGTTGATGGAATCGTCTTATGGTTACGGTGGTCGCGACAAAAATGTTATTAATGAAGATATAAAATGGTTAAGTAAAAAGGTAATTATTTCTGTATACGATACGACAAGTACGTTTAAAGATAGCGATTTGTATAAAATAACCAATATGTGTAATAATATGGAAGTAAAGGGTATGGGAGGAATGGAATTTGTTAGAAATTACGATGTTCAGTTTGGTACTGACAAAGACGACATGATAAAGAAAAATAAACTAACGGTTAAAATGGTTATACCTGATGAAACCAATGAAAAGGAAAATTCACCTTCTCAATTCCATAGGGATAGTGGGTGTCAAATATCATTGATGCGGTTTACGTTGCATGATTCTAACTTAAAAGAATCTCTTACATTTTATTCTAAAAACAAAAGTGCGTTGGTTCTTAAACCAGACGAACAACGATACAAACCAATTAAACTGGTTAAACCCAAACCAATGGATCCACGCGTTAAAAAGGTTTTGTTAGAAAACAGTTAATTTATTTATTGAAGTAGAATATAAAATCTATATATTTTATATACATAACACACATGACAAAACAATCATTTCAAGAAAAAGAATTAGCGATATTACGAAGTGCTGTAGACAATATTGAAAAGAAAACAGGATATACACTGCTTAATAATCCAAGTATCAAGACCATTATTGAGATTGTAGAACAGTTTTTACGAGATAGAAAGCGTATTTGTTACGGAGGAACTGCTATCAATAATATTTTACCATTAGAAGATCAGTTTTACGATAAAAAAGTAGAATTACCTGATTATGATTTTTATTCCCCTGACCCATTAAAAGATGCAAAAGATTTGGCTGATATTTATTATAGTAAAGGGTATGAAGAAGTAGAGGCCAAATCGGGCATGCATGCCGGGACATTTAAAGTATTTGTAAACTATATTCCTGTTGCCGATATTACTTATTTAGTAGATGACATCTATAAAAACATTAAAAAACGCGCCATTATTGTAGACAGCATTTATTACACTCCGGCTAATTATTTACGGATGTCTATGTATTTAGAACTTTCAAGACCACAAGGAGATGTGAGTAGATGGGAAAAGGTTTTAAAACGACTCAGTTTATTAAACAAACATTATCCTCTTAAAGGCAAAAACTGTGATAATGAAGAAATACAACGATTGTTTGAATATGGTGTTAAAAAATCAGCACAACCATCCAATACAACTAATAGCAATGATATCTTATCTAGTTTAACTCAAGTTGAAGGTAACATATTTACTACTACACGTGAAAGTTTAGTATCACAAGGATGTATTTTTTTTGGCGCATATGCGAATAGAATGATATTAAAGCAACATCCAAATATTAAACGTATTCCTGTACCTAGAATTCCAGACTTTGATGTGCTATCTATAGAACCACAAAATACGGCAAGGATTTTAAAAGAAAGACTAACTGATATTGGGATAAAAAAAATAAAAATTGTAAAGCGACCTGGTGTGGGAGAGATAATAGCACCTCATTATGAAGTTAAGGTAGGCAGTGAAACTCTTGTTTTTATTTATGAACCACTTGCATGTCACAGTTATAATGTTATTCTATCTGCTGGTAAAAAAATTCGTATAGCAACCATAGATACAATGTTAAGTTTTTATCTTTCTTTCGCATATGTTAATAGAAAATACTATAAAGAAAATCGTATAGTTTGTATGAGCGAGTATTTGTTCGATGTTCAACAAAAAAACAGATTGTCACAGAAAGGATTATTGAAACGGTTTACAATCGATTGTTATGGTGATCAGACTACCATGGAAAAAATGCGCGCTGAAAAATCGGACAAATACAAAGAACTTAAAAATAATAAAAATAAAAAAGAATTTGAATGGTATTTCTTGCGTTATATTCCGTCTGAAGCAAACAACTATAAGCAAAAAAAGGCATTCAAAAAGGCAAAAAAAGGCAAGTCAAAAACTCAAAAAACGATAGCAAAATCTAAGAAACAAAAAAAGGTTGCAAAAAAGACTAGAAAGGTTAAGTCAAATGGTAAAAAGAAACTTACACTTCTATCCCTTCTTAAATGATTAATCATATATAATTATACATCATATATGATTAAACTAACAAATTAACTAACTTATTGATTTATTATCATGGTTACAACACACTTAAATGGTTGGTCAATGAATTTAGTCCATAGAACGCAATACCAAATAAAGCAGTTTGAACCATGTATCCAGAAAGAGTATGAAATCCATCTTTATTGAATAAGGATGGAAAATTTCGTATAAATATTTTCTGAATATAAGGCAATTGAAGTAAAAAATACAATACCATGCCCAATACAGGGGTTTGAAACTCATCGTATATTTGCTCTAGTCGCGCATCATTTTTTTCCTTTTGTTGGGATTGACTTACTATTTCTTCAAATGTGTTATCATCTTCAATATAGTTTGATTTTTCTTGTTCGACTGGTGGAATATGATTTACCCTTACATTTGGGTCAAAACTTACTTGTGAGTTTTGGTTTGGAATATGTTTACTAGGTAATCCCGTAAGTTGACTAGCGCCTGCTTCTTGCAATCCACTGACAATTTGACTTATGGATGATTTACTAAGTTCAGTAATAACATTTTTAGACGTGTTAGTTTCGTTGACCGTCATTTTAACATTTTCGGCTGGTTTTAATTCGTTGGGCAAATTATCGATATCGGTGGTATTTGCTTCCATTTATACATTAATAATAGTAACAAAATCTGTATTATACGCATTTATGAGAAACATATTTATTATATTATTATTATTATTCAAATTCAACATATTCTCCGTGGTCAGTACATTGAATTGCGCTAGCCGTGTAATTATAACACTTGTTTTGAAACTTGTATGTTTTATCGTCTATTTTATCAATAGTAGGTGCTTTAAACACCAGACAGTTTCTATCATTGCATACTTTTCTAAATAATGTAGACAATCCCAATCCCAATAATATAGAAATAATTATCTTACCAAAATCACTATAGATAAGTCGTCTTAAATACATATATAATTTACAAATATTTTATAAATTATATATCAAAGTGTTTTACTATTGTAGTGTATTATTGGACTTTATACTCTTCAATATCACTTTCATTAGTAGGACAATCTACAGCATGCTCTTGAAATTTAAAGCAGTTACCAGCCTTGTCTTTATATTGTAGTTTGTTTGTATTGGACGGATTAGGATATACATAAATTACCCTTTTTTTTGGAGACAAAACATAAGAAAGAAACAACCCTCCAAAAAGTGCTAATAAAAACACCTTTACATCAATAAACTTGTTTAAATTCATATATATTATACCAAGATAAAGTTAACGTTGGGATATATATACTTCACACCATAATAACTGTGATTTAATATACGTTTTTTATTATTTCAAACCGATTAATAGATACTTGCTTGTTTTCTATGGAAACATCCTTGAACTCAATATATGTTTCTTTGTCATCCTCCTTTCTAATTGGTTTAATTGTTTCAATGTTACATTCTTGATATTGAATACCTCTTTTCTTAATAAATAAATCAAGTACTGGTTTATGATATTTTTCAAATGCGTCTGCTAAAAAAACCTTGTTTTGTGTTTTATTATACTCTTTGACTAACTTAGCATAATTACTAAGGGTTTTTTCAATTTCTTTGGAAGTAATCATAATCCCTTCTTTTTTACTTATCTTTTCTTCATACTCTTCATTGGTAACATCGTCTTGTTTTTTGATAATAAATGTGTTATTTTTTTCATTATATGTTTTGGTTAATTTTTCTATTTTACTACTTAATGTTTGTAACTTGGTTTTAAGTTTTTCAAATCGGGACACAACATACTCTTCGTCTTTTAATTGAAACAATAGGTCTAATTTAAGTTTAATTATATCTGTTTTAATAACCTCTATTTGTTCGTTGATATATTTTACTAAATCACCGTATAACTTATAGTTTGCTAATTTAATATTAATATTTAAATCACATGGAACTTCTGCATTGCATTTAGCAATAAGGGATACTTCATTTTTCCCATTGGTTGCTTTTTCAACAAGACGTGAAAAATCAGTCCCTCCCTTTTTTTTACACTTGATACAGGTTTTTTTACCGTCTTTGCTTGTTTTTTTACTTTTCGATTTCTTAGAATTTTTATTTTCATATTTTGATTTTAATTCGTAGTAGTTATTTAAAGCATCGCTATACTCATTAATTTTACTCATTTACTATTAAATGTTATAAAAATTTTTATGAAGTTTCACAAAATCACTTTCAAATTTAGGGAGATTTGTAATTGTTTCGTTTCTATTTTTTAATTTTTTATCTGTAATTTGTTTAATTTTGTTTAGTATATAATATTTTTTAATATTATCTCGTTGTTTTAATTCTTCTAAAGTAGGTTTTGTCCTCCACTTATAATACAAAATACTACCTATTATAATGAAGAAAAATAACAATAAGACAATATTGATATTTATTTTTTCACGAATCTGTTTTTTACTTCTACAGTTTTTTAAGGTTTCATTTAAGAAATACTTAACGCCTGGTTCTATCAATGATGGTTTATTCATACAGTATAATAATTAACAATAAATAATAATACAAATCTTTACAAATAACATTTATAATTATTATACAATTAATATATATTACATGTTTACATTTCTACCCGTCCATTTATTAGTAATAACCATATTTTTTATATTAAGGTTTTATAATCAAAAGATATCTACGTATACACCCGAAAGGATGCTTCCTGCTAAAGGTGCTTTACCAAAGTTTATAATTGTTCCATTTCTTTTAATAATAATGTTTATCATTCAAGGTGTTAGTAATCGTAAACAACTATTAGATCGTTGTAATGTAGACATGACACAAACAGCATTTATGACATCCGCTATCACCATATTTCTGATATTTGGAACCATCATTACACTTGCTGAAAGCATACCCATATTTAAGGCGCCATTCGACAATACATTTGGATATCTATTTTGTGGATTGAACATGGAAACAATACGTACTATAGTAAACAAGGTATACGTTCCTGACATACGGAACGATTCATCTAACGTATTAGAAGTTATATTAAACGACGAGCGTTTGATGATTAATACAGTTCGTCCTTCTAATTTTAAAATGAAATTAATGCCATTAAATATACCAAATACAAAACGAGAAAACAATGTTATGATGAATTACTATAATTTAGTATTAAAAAAAGATTTAATTGGAACGTTTGTATTTTACGTATTGGCAGCCGCATTAGCAGTTTTAATCAACAGCGAATCAATGAATAACATTAAATGTAAAAAAACAGATGAGGATATAGTGAAAAATCTAAGTTCTATTGATGTAAATCAATTGTAAATCACATGTTGTAAATTTAGAATAATATTCAATAATAATTCATTATTTAATATCATTTTATTATAAATGGATTCTTCTGAAGTGGCGCAATCAAAAAATGAATTTAATAAAAAGGTAAAAGAAGGGGGTGTTAGCAATGGTTCGATTGGTGGAATATACATGATACTAATTATTTTATTGGCATTTATTCGCTATCGTATGACAAGAATAAGGAATTATTCAAAAGACATGTTACTACCAAAGAAAAACTTTCGACCTTATGTGTTGGTTCCGATATTAATTGTATTGTTTACGGCAGCACAAGGATTTATCAATTCTAGTGTGTTAAAGGGTCGGTGTGGAAATCCTATGTATATTGAAGCATTTAGCACTGCTTTTGTTACTATGATTTTTATATTTGGTATGATTGGTTCGCTTATTGAGGCGTTTCCATCGTGGAAACGCCCATTTTACAATACATTTGGAACTCTTTTTGTAAGGCTTAAAAAAACAACTAAACAAGAAATAGCAACCAAAATATTTATACCTAGTTTAAAGAAAAAGGATACACATTTAAGTGAAAAAATAAAGAAGGATATCAATATTATTCTTAAAGAAATAAACCCATATAATTTTCAATTGTTTATGAATAATTTAGATGTTCCAGTAAACGAGACGACATCACAATTGTTAAAGAAACTGTATAACCTTTTCCTTAAAAAGGATATTATATCTACAACATTTTGGTATATATTAACAATTATCTTAGTTGTAACCATTAATATGAATACTATTATTGGAATGCCATGTGATAAACCTATCACTGTTTAATCATGTAAACTTGGGAAATGTAAGATAGTATAAAATAAATAAATAACATAATATGGCTAAAAATATTGTAATCAACCAAATAGGTAATACTGTCTTCTTTCTAGAAGCCAATCCAAACTGTCGTAACGAACCATCTTTACCATAAATAATGGATGGTTTTACAACTTGAATAACAGCAAATAAAATAACAAAAAGAACAATAGAAACTGATGTAATATTTTGTCTAATAAACAAGCGAAACATAATTATATATATACTATTAATTTAATAATTTATTATTTACTAAATTAATACATTTCATCTCCATCCATATCACCAAAATCGTCATCTTCTCCCATTGCCATCATATCTTGCATCATTTCTCGTTGAACCAATTCTTGTTCTTCGTTATCTTTCATCATATCTTCCAATGCGACGTCTTCTTGAAAACTGCTCATCTCTCCCTCTTTATTTTGTATAACCTTTCTCATTTCCATTTCTTTAGACTGTTCTTCTATTTCTCTATCATATTGAGACGGGTCATAAATATACAGTGCCTTTGTTTGACCGAGGTTCCAATCTCCTAATCGCAAGTTTTTCATGTAGTCTTCTGATTTTCTGTCTTCTTTATTCATATTTTTCAGTCGTTCTACAATACCGCTTTTTTCCATTTCCTTTACATTTAATACATTGTTTTGTATCTCTTCCATAGAGTAATCAATGTTTGATTTTTGATGGTGTAATGTTTCTATAACAACCGTCATCAATTCACTCATTTTATCCATCAATGTTTCGTTACTTTCTTCAAACATATTTTCTTCTATATCAGGATTATCAAATGGTTTATTTACTTTTGATGTTTCTTCTATATCTATATATGTCATCAAGGATTTCAACAATAGATGCTTGTATAACGTTTTGGAAACAGTAGTATTTAATACAGACTTTTTATTACCACCATTCCCAAGTATATCGTTGTACACTGGTATAAATGTAGAAAATTTATATAGTTCTTCATTTTTTTTAACCAATTCGTTTAGGACTGGTTCGATTAACTCATCTTGACTAAATTGATGAAAATTACCAAATTCGGCTTCTGATTGTTTACTTAACTTTAGCGCGTGTTTATCACTTAAATTCCAGTATGGATTTTCAACATTTACAGAAAAAATCCTTTTACCCAACACTAATTGAGGAAATAACCTACATACTTGAAACAATGCTTTCTTTAAAAATTCAATACCATATGCGTTTGTTTCATCTTCGGTTGTAACATGATCGCCACCTTGTCTATCTTTAAATTCATCAATCGATTTAATAAATTCAACTAATGTCTTCTTCTTTGCTTTTGACTTTTTGATATAGTTCCCAAGTTTTCCTATTATATTTGTATTTTCCTCATTCAATACAATCAAAAAGTCTTTTATATCATTATCTATTTCTTCAGTAAACATTAAATCAAATCGTTCCAATACCATTGTCAAGGAATCCATTACACCCTTACTCAATATATCATCTGGTTTATTTGCCACAAGTTGTGTTTCAAATCGTATTTTGGGAGAGATATGCGAATCGCGAAACCCTTGATAAATAATATTGCGTTTTGCTATTACATTCATTAATTCAATCAATGAATCTTTCGAATAATTACCTTCTTCTTGTTTCATTTTTCTTATTTTATCATCTAAACTATCGTATTGAGTAAACGAACTTTCGTTTGTTACACACAACCGCTGTAATTCATCGTCTAAAATTGCTCCAGTGTTATATTTACAATACTTAATAAAAGCAAGATAAATTGTATTTTCACTATATGTTGTATCTACGGATGGATAAACCAGTTTGGTATTTTCATCATTGTACAAATAGGGCGCTTTTTTAAGTTGGTTGTATTTAACTAATTTAACCATCATATCCTTGATTTCATTGTTGCGCTGAATAATCAATGGTTCTTTATCTACAAAGTAAGCAAAACTATTTTTGGTTTCATTACAACAAGCATTTTCTAGAAAAGGAACATTGTTTATGGTATTTAATTTTAATTCCTTATTGGATACAACACGTTCCATATCTTCCTGTATTAAAAAGGATTGGTTAATTACCTTACCCATTAGAGAAAATATATAGGAAAATTGATTTAAGTTTCCTTTCGCGATACTTTCACTTAATAATCTATCAAAATTACCAGACACGCCTCTAGTATCATCCACCGTAACTCGATTTAAATAAGGCAAAAATGTTTCCCAACGCATTATATCAAATTCCCCTCTACCCGCTTCCAAATCTTGATTTAAGATCAACCAACCACGTTTTTCATCTAATTGGTTTAATATATCTACGTTTACAAGTATTTTTTCCTTCATAAACTTCATTATTTTTTCTACAAACTTTTCTTTTACTTCATTAAAGTTAGACCGTCTAGTAGATGGAAGAACATTCCAAGGACGGATACTACTTTTCAGTTTTAAAAACAAACATGTAATATACGATACTATAGAATTATCTCCTCCCTCTTCCAATGGAAACCCGTCAAATGACATTACACACCCTTCATATGTTGGTGCATAATTCAGATGAGGCGTTATCAATTGAATACCAATTACATACAATCCAATTATAAGAAATATTTTGATTTCATCCTTGTATTTTTTATAAGAAGAAATCTTTGTTTTTCCCTTACTTTTCAACTGTTTTACCTTTGTCAAATATTTCTTTTCACTTAATACATACTTTTTCATAAACATAATCACGTATTTTATAATAAATTCGTGCTGTTGCGTGGTGTTTATTTTAAGTTTGGTGTCCAGTGTTTTCAATATCTTCTTCATTTCTTTAATAAACGACGCATGTTTTTTTTGAACATTAATACCACTAATTGCTGAAGATGTCAATACAATATCTTCTTCTTCTTCCATAACTTCACGTGTTACCTGTTTAAATCCATTTTCATTATAACCTTCATTTTCATCGTATTGTAATTTTTTAATTACATACCCGCTATATTTATCTACAATATTGTCTCCGTCGCTGGTTCCTCTATCACGCTCTATTTCACGCAACGCTGTCAAGTACGTTCTGTTTTGAAACGCAACCGCCAAATCATGGTAAAAGGTGGGAAGCAAAGGTACATTTGTTTCCACGCAATAATACCAGTTAGGCGATTCATCGTTTAATGCCGTTCTACAATAGACAGTAACAAAATCAATTATATGTGACATCTTAGATACCATGTCATATTCGCCCAAAATTCTGAGTTTTAATGATTCATGAGGTGATACAATAACTTCTTCTACGGAAAGCATTTTACCAATATTAATTTTTTGAATATCGTATTTTAAATCTCGCCGTTTGTTTTCGGTTTTTATAATAGAAGCCATAATCTGTCCCTTGGTTATATCATCTGCTATTTGTTTGTTAATTTCTTCTCTATTTTTCTGCTGGTTTTCTTCATAGTGTTTAATCAACTCTTCTACAGTAAGTTCCTTTACAGTTTCTTGTTGATTTTCTTTGTTTAAACATTCGTTATTGAGTTTTAAACAGGTTTCCTTTAAATTACAGAACCCCATTTCCTCCATTGGTTTATTAGACATTTCTTCATCCAAAACCCACTTGTTTTCTTTACGAATGTAATAGTGCATTTCATACCCATTTGGTTCTAATACAGCATAATCCTTTTCCTGAACATTTTTGTAACCATCGATCATACTTTGAGCATCTACTTCTGCTGTTTTTTTGTCAACTCCAACATTTTTAACCAGGTGGTCTACCAAATCAGGATACTTGATATTTTTCTCATCAGATAATTCTTCATATATATCGTATCGGGTAGTATCATATTTTTCATCATAAATAACGTTTTTATCGTTGTCTTGAAGAAGGTCGTCTAAATCGTAATATTTTTTTGATAATGAAATATTTTTACTTTCCGGTTCACATCCCTTATTGTTTATATCTTTTTCCTCTAATTCTTTTTTAAGATCCATTAATACCTCTGGATTTAGATTATTTGTTTCACCAGATAATTCATTGTGGATTTCCTTAGCAACCAATGACATCATTAACCTACTATCGTCTAATTGATACATTTTCCTGAAAAATTGAACATCCGTGTCTTCTGTGATGCCATACAACTTTTTTATTGATTCTGAAGCAACATAATTATCTAAAAAACTTACCTTTTTATAATTTCTAATAAACTTAATGTAATTGTTGTATTTGATGACGTGTTCCAACTTTTTTTTCTTATATGCTGTTATTTCTGATTCTATAAACTCTGTCATCATCGAATAATCTTTGTATACAATATCTTCAGCGTGTAGATTGTATGGTTTCAAATACTCAAGTATTCTTTGTATAGACACCCCTCCTTGTATTTCTGCCTTTAACGTTTTAAATAAATCACGAACTGTCATCGAAGATTGATTCGCAATATCATTCCAAGTATCATGTTTGTTTTCAAGGTCATACGTATCCGTTTTTTTATAATGATAAACAACATTGTTAAATATATCAACTGGACCAGAATCAAAATCATTTAATATTACTTCAGTGTCATCATTTAGTATTTCACCATAATGAATTTGACTACCATGACAATTAACACGAGATAATAATGAATTTGTCACATCGTATATTTTGGAATATTGCATAACATCATAAGGCAATGTCAATAATCCTTTTATATAAATAGTATCATTATTTGTGATGTTTTCCAGTTCAGTTGGCAATGGTATTGATTTTGGACATCCTGGTGATTTACGATAGGATGGTTTAATTTTGGTTAACCCATGTCCTACCTTGTCTATTATAAACCGCTGTTCATCGCCTACCATGTCTCCTAACCTGTGTTGTTTTGCATTTAAACTATAAAAATCGCCTAAATTGTTTACAACCACATTGTTATTTATGACGTCTACCGTTTTCAATATTTCTAACATATCATCTGGTTTGTCGTAGGTTTCCAGTGGTAAATTTCTGTAAAAGTAATCGTACTTGTTTTGTTCGTCCGGTATAGCATTTGATTTGTACTCTTGTTCTAGTTTATTAATGTCTTTAATAACATTATTTGTATTTTTCATGGTATAATCACCGGCGGCCATAGCAAATAAATGTTTTTTTGTTTCTACAACCGGCAACGCCCAATAAATAGAATGTTGTGCGTTTTTTAATAAAGACGCCGTTGGTTTGTAATCTTCTGTTTTGTATTTAATATCTGACAAATATCCAAATTCATCAAAACTTGAGAACTCTTCCCTTAATTCTTTGTATCGTTCTAACATAGTATGTATTTTCCTAAGAAACTTGGAACTACGTTGTGAAGAAGGAACACTAGCAAGTAAGTCGTCCATTAAATCTGATATTTGGTCGTTTATATCATATAGTTTCTCTCCCTCCTTAACTTCAACTTCTTCATTTATTTCTTCTAACTCTTCGTCTAAAAATTCAATGTCTTTGATATCAATTAAATCTTCTTCTAAATCAATCCTTTCTTTTGGTTGCATGATATCATCTGCTTCTTCATCGCTTTCCATATCGATATCGTCATTTGTTTTTATTTTCCCGTCATCTACAACAGTTTCTCCTTCTATTGTGTTTTCTTCTGTATTTTGTTTTTCTTCTTTCTCGCCAATCTCTCCAATAGGATCCATTGTTACTGCTTCGTTGACTTGTTGCCTTGGAGGAATAAAGTCACGAATAGACTTAATAGGTAAATCTCTTGGAATACCCTTGTATTCAAAATCAATATAAAAATATTGTTTGTCTGGATAACTTTCTATTTCAATTCTATCTTCTTCTAAATTACTAATCTGACCATTTATAATAGTTGGAACTTCTCCTCCAAATTCTATGGTAATAAACCTGTCTACTGTCAAATTATTCTGTCTAGCAAACCCAACATCAGATGGTTTGTATAAAATCATAATTTTTTCAATCGACTCTTCTGTTAAAAATCCTTCTTTTACATTAAACATAATTTTCGACAATGTTTTTTGTTCTATCAACTCAATGATTTTTTTATCGATGTAGTTAATAATATATATTTTTTCATGAATATTAGTATTGCTTGGTGCTATTATTTTAATAACTTGCCCCAAAGACAATAATAATGAATTCGACATCTTTTTTTCCATTGTCTTATAAAATAATTAGAAATTATATTAAATTAATAAATTGATTTAAATAATATTATTTAAATAGATAATACAACAATTAATCAAGAACAATGTACAATTTACGAGAATACGTTGACTTTAATCGCCTCGATGATAAGGAGTATTGCGACTCCAAAGATGTAATCGTTAAAAAAATCCATAATTATCATCTTATAAAATATAAAAAAAATAAACTCAATAAAGATAACTTGGAAACATTGGGGATGTTTCGTTCTATTATCGTTAATGACTCTAGAGTTGTATCATTTTCACCACCTAAATCATTGACTGACGAATACTTTAATGATTGGATGTCACTTGAAAATGATAAATACATCGCGCAACCTTATATTGAAGGAACAATGATAAACTTGTTTTGGTCTTCATCAATAGATGATTGGGAAATCACAACACGAAGTAATATCGGTGCGAATTGTCATTATAATATGGACAATAATATCACATTCCGAACAATGTTTCTAGAAGCAATGGTATTCTCTGGAGTTGAATTTGAAAGTTTCAACAAGGATTTTATGTATAGTTTTGTATTACAACACCCTAAAAATAAACGTGTTGTTCCAGTTAGTAAACCTTGGATATATTTGGTAAACATTTATGAATTGGTAGAGGATTATTGCGTTGTTCCAGTAACTACAGATGGTGGAGTAGAAGGAGATTGGAACAACTTTAAAAACGTAAAAATTCCTTCCTATGTTCCAGACATGACATCATACAAAGGATTTATGAAGTATATGAATGATTTGATTAATGCTCAATATTCGTATGTTTACCCTGGATATGTAATAAAATCACTAGATGGTGTAAAGCGACTAAAAGTTGTAAATCCTTCATATGAATATGTGAAAAATATCAAGGGAAATACTACAAAAATTCAATATAGATATTATGTATTGAGACAAGAAGGCAAGGTAAGCGAATACCTTAATTACTTTCCTGAATTTAAGAATAAATTCCGAAAAATGAGAAATGACTTGCATAACTTTACATCACAACTTTATGCGATGTATGTATCTTGTTATATTTTGAAAGAAAAAGAACTAAAATATTTTCCTAAACGATTCCGAACAAATATGTTTACATTGCATTCCCAATTTATTGAAACTAGACAGAAAATCACATTTAAAAAGGCAGTAGAATATGTGAATACAATGGATACCGCGCTACTAATGTATTGTATGAATATGGATTATCGCAAAAACGAACATACAAAGGAAGTACTTGAAACATTATCTTTCAATAAACAACCAGAATCCACTGTCCCTCAGTGACTAAATTAATCAAAAACAACAAAAACAACAAAAACAACAAAAACAATATTTAATAAAAGCAATTAAATATTATTTATAAAGTATTTTTTATATGAGAATTGATTATACTCCTCAATTGGATTTCAAAGATGTACTTATTCGTCCAAAACGAACCACGATTACCAGCAGATCTCTTGTTTCTCTAGAAAGAACATTTACATTTCCAAACACCACAGCAACATGGACGGGTGTTCCAGTTATTTCGGCAAATATGGATACTACGGGAACGTTTGAAGTATATGATGTGCTATCATCATTTAGAATGATAACCTGTTTTCATAAACATTATACCATCGAAGACTTTAAAACTCGTTTAAGTACCGCATCGCTAAATCCAGAATATTTCATGGTTTCTATTGGAATTAACGATGCGTATCTTTCTTATTTTGCTGAAGTTGTAAAAATAACAAATGCTAAATGGATATGTATCGATGTAGCAAATGGATACATGAACAAAGTTGTAAAATTTGCCAATAAAGTAAGGGAACTGTTTCCTGATAAGATTATTGTTGCTGGTAATGTAGCATCGCAAGAAATGGTAGAAGAACTTATTCTAAATGGTAAGGTAGACGTGGTTAAAGTTGGAATTGGTCCTGGAAGTGCTTGCTTAACCCGACGAAAAACTGGAGTTGGAGTACCACAACTGTCATCTATTATTGAATGTGCTGACGGTGCACATGGTGTAAATGGGTGTATTATTGGAGACGGAGGTATTACATGTCCAGGCGATTTGGCAAAGGCATTTGGAGGAGGAGCTGATTTTGTTATGATAGGCGGTCAGTTTTCTGGACACGATGAAAATCCCGGCGAAACAGAGGTTATAGATGGAAAAAAATACAAACTATTTTATGGTATGAGTTCAGAACATGCTATGACAAAACACTATGGGGAAATGGCATCGTATAGGTCATCCGAAGGTAGACTTATAAAAGTGCCATACAAAGGACCGCTTAAACACACTGTTCAAGATTATCTTGGAGGATTGCGGTCTACATGTGCTTACATAAACGCACATACCATTAAAAATATACCTAAATGTACCACATTTCTACTTGTAGGACAACAATTAAATAGTCATTTTCAAAGTTAAACCAATACAGGTTATATATTAATACCCAATACCAATTGACAAATAATAAAAATAAATTATAATTATATTTATTTTTATTGAAACTAACTAAACTATATTACAACAAGAGTTATTGAAAATTACTCTTTATTTCTTTAAAGACATTCGCAGCAATAATACACGAGTTGTGTAATATTTCAACTACATTTTTAACGTTGGCAACATCACTGTTTTCCTTGGAAAAGGCAATACGAATAATACTGTCATCATCATGAGGGTGCTTCTTTGAAAATCCTACAAAAGACAACAACCCCTTTCTATAATAAGAATTATGCATTACATATTCCAATACCTTTCCAAGAGAATAATCTTCATTGTACAATATTATATCAAATGAATCCTTCAGCGCTACTGGCATCTCTCTAATGGAAAATAACTTACTATTTTCACTTGCGTTTTTCATTTCATTTAGTTTTAACAACATTACATCACATCCCTTTCTGACAATGTCTTTATTAGAGTAAATACCAACTGTTTCTACGCAAAAGTCAAATGACCCTTCCTTGTTATATCTCAATCCTTCGTGAATGAACCAATTTTCCTTTTCATATCTTATCTTTTCTTGAATAAGATTTGCATCTATTTCGTCGGTATTTTCCATCATTTTTTTTTCTATTTTTCCCCATTCAGCACTTTGCTTTACCTTGTCAACCGCATATTTGTAAGCACATGCTGATACCACATTATACATACCATTTACCTTAGCATTACTTATACTTAAATCACATGTTAACTTGATTCGCTCTCCCTTGATTTCCTTTGATATTTCTGGTTTTAAACGAGCAAACAAGATATATGATTTTGTTTGTTTATTAGATGGAAACAATTCTCGAACCTTGTTTTCTGATAATTCTTTATTGGTTTTTTTATCTACCAATTTGAAATCCTTAGTAGTAACATATTCAATGCTATTGGAAGTGTTTTCACGATCCAACACCATTCTTAAATCTTTTACGCTATCGTCTAATTCCTTCATATTTACGGGGATGCATCCTAATCGTTGTTTAATGATTTCATTGTTAAACATTGAAGTGTTAATTTCAATATCAATCGCGTCATCAGTTGTATCCAATATAGGAATATCGATTTCGGATAGAATCGTTCTTCTTAATCCATTAACGATACTAACATTTGTATTGCTGATATTAAATTTCAATATATCATGTTCTTCTAAAATAGCATCTATTTTAGGTAAAGGGATAGAACTAAGATATTGTTGATGAGATTGATTATCGGATGATTTAGAAGATTCCATTATTATATAAAATACATATAAATTATTATATTTATATCAATTTTATTCAATTATGATATCATAATATATGCTCAAATAGCAATGGGTATGTGTATATTGTATATTTCGTTATATTTTTCTTTTAAAAACCATTTGTTAGTATAAATGAGTTCTGTATTGTATTATAGTAAATATTGTAAAAACTGCGACCGTATTATTTCAAGACTATCTAAAACAAGTATTCAAAAAGACATCCATTTTGTATGTATAGACAAACGTGTTAAAGAAGGTAATAAAATATATTTAATGTTAGAAGGTGGTAAAAAGGTTCTCCTTCCTGAAACAGTTAGAAAAGTTCCTGCCGTATTATTGCTATACCAAGGATATAGAGTTTTATACGGAAAAGATATTATGAATTACTATCAACCAAAAATAAATGCTGAAACCGGAGTTGCTACTAAAAATAATGAAGAACCATCTGCTTATTCATATACAGAAATGGGAACCAATATGTCGGATGATTATTCTTATTTAGACCAATCAAGCGATGAAATGGCGGCAAAAGGTGGAGGAGGCACTAGACAAATGCACAGTTTTATGCTTTTAAACGGTGCTCAAAATATAGAAACACCGCCAGAAGATTATATTCCAGACAAGATTAGAGAAAACGATTTAGAAAAATTACAAAAACAACGTTCTTTGGATGTAAAACATTAATTGTAATATTTTTATTGATATACTACTAATAATTAAATAATTAATATAATTACTTAAAAATGTTTAAGTAATTACACTTATATGGACAAAATATCATTATCAAAGGCATTTTCGACACATTTTATGGAATTTTTAAATGAGATGACAAATTTGTTTCCAAAAAATGTCGAGATAAGAACCTTTAAAACAGCAGTTGGTCAAATAAAAAAAATTAACCCAAGTAGGTTAATTAAAACATGGTATAGTGTAGTAACTTCCAATTTTAAAGATGAAATATATAGTCAAAATTTCAGTTTTTTTGAAACAAAAGACTATACAACAGACCTTAAAAATACCACTTATGATAATGATGGCATACATAAATTTATAAAAGAGATGCAAAACTCTTCCAATAACATGTCGAATGATAATAAAAAAAAGACTATGAAGTATTTAAGCAATCTAACAAAAATGAGTGAAATGTATAACAATAAAAAGTAATATTCTATTTTAAACATTTACCCAAACTTTGATTTAAATATATCCATTATAAATCCTATATATGACGGATATATCAACGAATGATACCGAAGAAATTCCATCTGAATTTAGAAATCTGATGAATGATTTTATGGGTGACATTTTAACTAGTTTACCAGAGTATGCTACTATTATCGAACCTTATTCTGTATTAGATGATTCCTGTAATTTAACTTATTTATTTGAACACTGTAAAACGGTATATCCCGCTAGATTTTTTGATATTTTATACAACAATGATGAAATGTTTACCGATGATGAAATCAATACAGAGTTTTTACCTAATATTGATTTTTCTAAGATTTGGAAAGAAAATCTAACAGATAAAACAAGAAACATTATTTGGAAATATCTTCAACTTATTTTGTTTTGCGTAATTCAAAATGTTAAAGACGCGTCGCATTTCGGTAATAGCACAAAATTATTTGAAGCAATCGACGAAGATGCTTTTAAAAAGAAAATAGAAGAATCAATGGAAGATATTGGCAAGTTTTTCGAAGAAAATGATACTATGTTTAAAGAAACAAAGAAAGGAGACGCAAGTGGAAATGATTACAATAAACATATGCCTGATAGCGATAAACTACATGAACATATCAATGGTTTATTAAAAGGAAAGTTAGGATTACTAGCCTCTGAAATAGCAGAAGAAACTGCTACAGAAATGCAGGTTGATTTATGCGGTAATGATGATGTTAACGATGTATTTAGCAAACTATTTAAAAATCCTGCCAAATTAATGAAAATGGTAAAATCAATTGGTTCAAAAATAGACAATAAAATTAAATCTGGACAGATAAACGAAACAGAACTTATGAAAGAAGCAGGTGAACTAATGCAACAAATGAAAAACATGCCTGGAATGAAAAATATGGATCAAATATTTAAATCCATGAACATACCTGGAATGGGTGGGGGGAAAATGAACTTTGGAGCAATGCAACAAAAATTAAGTGCAAACATGAAAAAGTTTAATCAAAAGGATAGAATGTTAAAGAAATTACAAAAACGGAAAAATAAACAGAAACCCCAAACACAATTACCAAGTAAACAATCTAGGTCGCATCAAGAAATACAAGCCGAAATTGAAAGTATTTTCAAAACATTTACAACAGATGGTGATAAAATGCAGAAAAGCATGAAACCTAACAAAAAGAAGAAAAAGAAGAAAAAGAAAAAGAAAACATCAAAGCAATAGAGTAACAAGCACTATACGATAATATAAAAATAAAAAAATAACTATTTACTATATACTAATGGACATTGATAAATTTTGGTTAGACGATCCTTTAATTATTTTTAAAAAAGAAAGATTATCTGAATTTTGGCCCGATACCCAATTTAGTGCTTCTAGAAAACTTAATGCTATCACGCGAATAATTATTCTTTTAACTATTTTAGGATATATTAGTTCCAAATCTATTAAAATTCTGATGACTGGCGTAATTACATTAATATTTATGGTATTTATTTACCATATTCAAGTTAAAAAAGAAGAAGATTCTCAAGAACTTAAAAACATAATGAAGGAAGGGTTTGATAGCAATCGCCCAAAGTTTGATAAAATAATGAAATCAAATTTTACTACTCCTACTAAAAAAAATCCAATGATGAACGTTTTATTACCTGAAATTCACGATAATCCAAATCGTAAGGAAGCTGCTCCTAGTTACAACTCCAATATTAGAAAGGACATCAATAAAAAGGCCGAATCCAATTTAAACGACCCTAAATTGTATAATAATTTAGGAGATAATTTAAGTCATCAGCATATGATGCGAAGTTTCCATTCTATGCCCAATACCAGTATTCCACACAACCAAAAAGATTTTGCTATGTTCTGTTATGGTTCGATGAAATCGTGCAAGGAGGGAGACGAAGGAGCGTGCTCTAAAAATATGCGACGATTGGGTAATTCAATGTTTTAAAGCAAAATAATTCAATGGTATATATAATATTTTATGACAAAACAATAAAATATTATCTTTATGTTATTTATACAAGTATGGCAAGTGCAAGTACACATAATTACACATTTTATAATTTAACTGGAATAAATGACGATGTAGTTGGATTGTCCGAAGTTGACGCTCAAAACCAACAGTTTGGTTCATACACTACTCAAAATTTTTTTGAAAAACATTGTGGTATGAAACAACCAATTAGTTTTGCTACTAAACAACCAAATGTATTCTACAATGGCGGTGCGGGAGTAGTGGGTGTTAATGGATGCAACGTAGAAAGTGATTCTGATCTTAGAATTGGAACCATACAAACCAATCCAAAATGTCGTATTAATCTTCAAGAACGACCATTTAAAACGGTTCCTTTTCTAGGAAGAGGTAAATCAGATTCTATTAAAGAAAGTAAATTACAACAGGGGACTTATTTTGCGGACAAGAAAAGTTGTCGCCAAATTACCGAAAAATCATTTAGAACCACCGATGTAGATTTGGTTCCTTCATTAAAAGCAACTATTCAAAATCCTAATAATTTAGTAGAAGGGGTTGCGAACAAGGGATGGATTCGTGGTGGACTGCCTTCAAGAGATATGTCTCGCGACAACGATTACTTTAAACAACGTAAATAAACTATCGACCCGATAAGCAAATACCAATAAAAGTATTCATGCTACCAAGAATATAAACAGATTCCTATAATTGATATTATACATATACATTACAATAATGTACAATACCAATTTAACGATTAACTACACACTAATAGATGGAGACGACGGGGATACAAATTATAGAAAACAATTACTTGAGTTTTTAAATTTAACAATGTATGACGATACAGTATCTGTTAAAATAGATGAACTATATGATTTGTATAAAAATAATCCTTCTATCCAAAAAATTATGCCTTATATAAAAGGATTTATAGAACAAAGAATACCGCTAGAGATAGGTGATAATACTAGATTTTTATTTCTATTTTCATTTGATTTCTTTGATTGTATGTATCCAATCATATGTTCCCTTATTAATGATAAAACTCCTACCGAAGAACAGTTAAAACATTTAATAGATATAATACAATCCAAACGAAAAGTGTAACATTAATAATTAACATTAGACATTTAAAATTAAAAGCAAACAAAAAAATAACACATTATATTAAATGACTTCCACGCGATTAAACAACCTTCCCGGCGAATATTTACGAGAAAGAAAAATAAACCAAGACATTAACAATTACAAAATGGACATTAATAAGAAAATGCCAAACAAAAGTTTTTTACCAGATTTAGGTATTAATCCCGGTAACATGTCAAATTCATTTTATCATAATACACTATCCAATAATACTTGTGATATTGAAAGCAACTTATTTGGTATCAATAGTTCAAATTTGGTAGAAAAGAAACCAGCATTTCAACCAAAACTGAAAACTCTTCCTTTTAAACCATTCTTTGAATTACCACAACGTTTTATACCAGAACCAATCGTAATCAACCATAACCAGCGTCCAAAAGGACCATTTACCAATAATTAAGTTGGGTTGGATTTTAATAATTAATTACTGATTATATATACATTATATATAATGAGTTATTTAGATGAACATGATGAAATACAAAAAAATATAGAAGAATCAAGGTTTAGTGAGACAGCAGAATATTTAGTAAACCATTTTGAATATTCAAATAGTGTAGCAAGAAATCAGTCCGAAACATCTAAATCTAAACTCTCAGGGGCATTAGTTGGTATTTTATCTGATGACCAATACCAACAGACTTTTGTAAAATACGATGAAAATGAAAATGTTGTTCTTTTTAAAAAAATAGACAACGACCCAAATTCTATTATTTTGGATATTAGTGATAACAAAGCCATGCGCATTCCAATTGGTACAACCGCAGAACGTCCAACTGTCGCAAAGGATGGATATATGAGAATAAACACTACTACTGACTATCTGGAAATATACACGAATGGTACTTGGGGGGCTCTTTTAAAATCAGATCAAGCAGGTGCTTATATTGAAGGTTACGTAGACACCTATATTGAAGATATTAGTAGAAATATCAACGATAAAGTTACTAGGGATATAAGTAATGTAATTGGCGGTGCAAGTGAATCGTTGGATACATTATTGGAATTGGAAAACTATGTAACGGATTTAAGCGATGGTCAATTTGCTACTCTTGTTGTCGATGTACTTGATATGTCAGGGAGAGAAAGTCAGCATTATGTTATTCTATCCAATGAAATAGTAGATTTAAGCAGTGAGTCAGTAAGGGACATATCGGATTTATCGTCTATAACATTTTCCACGATAAATGAGGTAGACACTCGACTATCCAATGAAATAACAACCGTTGTGTCCCAAACATCTTATGAAGTGGCTGATATATCAGATACAATATCTGACTTGTCCATCAATGTATTTCAAACCATTGACTTGACCGAATCACAAACATCTGCTGATGTGTTGGACCTTTCCAGTTATACTTCAAGTGAACTCAGTCGCGAAATTAGTGATTTAAGTAGCGAAACCATAAAAGACTTAGGCGATCTATCATCCATAACATTCCATACTATTTCTTCTGATGTATTGGACCTATCTAATTATGAGTCGAGTGAATTACTTCTTAATTCCATCCAAACATCTGCTGATGTGTTGGACCTTTCCAGTTATACTTCAAGTGAACTCAGTCGCGAAATTAGTGATTTAAGTAGTGAAACCGTGAGGGATGTTGCCGACCTATCATCCATAACATTCCATACTATTTCTTCTGATGTATTGGACTTATCTAATTATGAGTCGAGTGAATTACTTCTTAATTCCATCCAAACATCTGCTGATGTGTTGGACCTTTCCAGTTATACTTCAAGTGAACTCCATCGTGAAATTAGTGATTTAAGTAGTGAAACCGTGAGGGATGTTGCCGAACTTTCTTCTATAACATTCCATACTATTTCTTCTGATGTATTAGACTTATCTAATTATGAGTCGAGTGAATTACTTCTTAATTCCATCCAAACATCTGCTGATGTTGCCGATCTTTCCAGTTATACTTCAAGTGAACTCCATCGTGAAATTAGTGATTTAAGTAGTGAAACCGTGAGGGATATTGCCGATCTATCATCCATAACATTCCATACAATTTCTTCTGATGTATTGGACTTATCTAATTATGAGTCGAGTGAATTACTTCTCAATGCTATACAAACTTCAACAGACGTCCTAGACCTTTCCAACTACACGTCTAGCGAACTCCATCGGGAAATTAGTGATTTAAGTAGTGAAACTGTAAGAGATATTATTGACCTGTCTACTGTAACATTTCAAACCATCGCTTCCACTATTACAGATCTTTCCAATTACACATCAGGCGAACTTAATCGTGAAATTTCTGACCTATCCAACTACACATCTAGCGAACTAACTCGTCAATCTTTATTGACATCCAGCGAAATCACCGACCTGTCTAGTTACACCTCCAGCGAACTCCATCGCGAAATTAGTGATTTAAGTAGTGAAACCGTGAGGGATGTTGCCGATCTATCATCCATAACATTCCATACTATTTCTTCTGATGTATTAGACCTATCTAATTATGAGTCGAGTGAACTAACTCGTCAATCTTTATTGACATCCAGCGAAATCACTGACCTATCCAACTACACGTCATCTGAACTCCATCGTGAAATTAGTGATTTAAGTAGTGAAACTGTAAGAGATATTACTGACCTGTCTACTGTAACATTTCAAACCATTGCGTCTACTGTCACAGATCTCTCCAACTACACGTCCAGCGAACTCCATCGTGAAATTAGTGATTTAAGTAGTGAAACCGTTAGGGATATTGAGGACTTGTCTACTGTAACATTTCAAACAGTTGCTTCCACTATTACAGACTTGTCCAGTTATACATCCAACGAACTCCATCGTGAAATTAGTGATTTAAGTAGTGAAACCGTTAGGGATATTGAGGACTTGTCATCGCTTACATTTCATACAATTGCATCTACCATAACCGACTTGTCCAATTACACATCTGGCGAATTATCACTTCAATCCTTACTAACGTCCAGTGAAATTACAGATTTATCTAGTTACACTTCATCCGAACTTCATCGTAGGATAACAGATTTAAGCAACTCAACGACGACTCGTTTCAGTATTGAACGTTCCACTACAAGTAGAGAAGTGTCTACAGTTTATTCATATACTTCAAGAGAACTTTACCGTAAAATAAGTGATTTAAGTAGTGAAAGTGTTCGCGATATTTCCGATTTATCTTCACTAGTATTTAATACAATAAATACAAATGTAACAGATTTAAGTAACTCAACCACAACCCAACTTAATTTGGAACGAAGCACTACCATCGCACAAATATCCGACTTGTCTAGTTACACGTCATCCGAACTAAATCTCGAAATTAGTATTGAAAGAAGCACCGTGGTAAGGGATTTATCAGACATGAGTGGCAGTATTCATCATATCATAGATGATTTAATAGGAAATGCTCCATACTATTTAGATACTCTTGAAGAAATTGCGTTTGTATTAGGAGACCCGACTGAACCTAGTGGAGGAGATATGAGAACAGTTATTCAAAAAATTTATAGCGTATCACAAGATATTTATGATTTGTCTCAAACTGTTGCAGGGGTGGATGGTGATTTTCGTAACTTAAATGGTAGATTAACTGTAAATGCCTATTCGGTTCCACTTCCAAACGAAGATGTTGTGATTGAAGCAATAGGAGGGGATATATCAATGAATCAAGCAATACGCATTTATAACAACCATAATATTATTTTAGGAAATGCTTCTACAGGAGATACAATTACATCTTCATCTACTGGTAATATTTTAATTGGGTCAGGAACCGATATATCCAATAGTAACATGTCATATTCTACGGGTATAGGTCATGGAATTGACCTAAGTGGCAGTCGTTCAAGTGCTCTTGGTTATTTAGCAAAAACGAATGGATTAAACTCAACTGCTATTGGATACAATAGTTATGCAAATGGAGACAATGTAATACAATTAGGAAATACTGAGGTAGAATACGTCAATACAAATGGGGTGGTTACCATGAGTTCAGACTCGCGATTAAAGGCAAACATAGAAACAATTCCGTACGCATTAGAAAAGGTAAGTGCTTTACGAGGTGTTACTTATACACGAACTGATCTACCAAACAAAGATACAGTTTATATGGGATTGATCGCCCAAGAAACTGAAAAGATTGTACCTGAAGTAGTAAATAACAATGGGGAATACAAATCTATAATGTATAGTAACTTAATGGGTCTATTGGTTGAAGCGGTGAAGGATTTAGATATAAATCATAGAGTCCTGGATGGTAAACAAAGTAACTTGGAACGAGAGCTTAATAAAATAAAAACTGTAATACGTGAAAAATTACGAAAACTAAATAACATTAAAAACATACTGGATGTTCGTAGTAAAAAATAAACGTATCATAAAGTATCAAATAAAAAATGATAAACATATTATTTTATTAAAAATAAATTTAATAAATAATATATATATTATGGCCTTTACTAGATTTAATTATGATGAATGTAGAACAAAAAAAATACTCCAGGAATCTACTGGTCCAGGAAGATATATATTAAATACACCTGGTTGGGGCGATCGACCCACATTGTTTAATGACCCGCATATGCGCCATATGGGATGGAGTGCGAACCTTCAAAGTGTACCAAATGGGCACCCAATTGATATTGAAAGTCAATTAAAAAATGTAGATAAAAAGTTACAGCGGTATGGAAGACATTACAAAGTAGCAAAAGATATCAAAATATCACCAGTTACTGTTTCGTCAAGTAATACTCCTATTACACATCAGTCTCGTGTTACTCATCCAGGATTTTTATATCGTGATTTACAACAAGATCATACCCATCCTTTACATTTAAATCCTCAAGAAAATGTATGTTTGGGGTTTCAAAATAATTTAAACACCAGAATACTTGAAAAAGATAATCATGTACCAGTGTTACCATCTACTGATTTAATAGAATAAATTACAATTTATTCATTTATAACACAATACAATTATTTATTAAAATTAAATTAATTATAGTAAATAACACCATAAAGAAAATATTATAATTTATATATAGTATAAAATGGCAGAAATAGCAATTCCAATGGCCGCTTTAGGTATAATGTATATTTTGTCTAATGATAATAAGAAAGAGGAAGGATTTAGTGGAATATCTACTTCAACCTCTAACAATCATCGTTTAGTAAATACACAGGTAGCACCTCAAAACTATCCCATAGAAAACAAAGAAGGTAGAGACGATAGATATGCCACAAATGTTTATTCTGGTTTAAATGAAAATACAAACAAAAAGCAGCAAACTGCTGATGTTAAAAGTGAAACTGAAAATTACAGTGATAGTTTTACTTCACTGACTGGCGAAAGTAAACCAAAATTTGAATTTAAACACAATAATATGAAACCATATTTTGGTTCATCCGTTACACAAAGCACTGATTCTGGAAGTAGAGATGGTATATTGGATTTATACACCGGAACAGGAAGTCAACACATTCAGAAAAAAGCAAATACTCCATTTTTTAAACCAGAAAAGGATATGCAATGGATTAATGGCATGCCTTCTACAACAGACTTTATACAAGACAGAATGAGAGGAAATGTCAGTTCAAAAATGAACAATACGAAACCATGGGAAGAAATTCAAGTAGGACCTGGTTTAAACAAAGGTTTCTCTAGCGAAGGAACAGGGGGGTTTAATTCTGGAATGCAAGAAAGAGATAGTTGGAAACCAAAAACGGTTGATGAATTAAGGGTTGCAAACAACGCAAAGAAAACATACAATGGTCAAATGTTAGGAAAACATATAGGTCGTAGAGGACCGCGTGGTAATTTAGGGAAAATGGAACAACATAAACCAGACACTTTTTTCATTAACAATCCAGACCGTTATTTTACAACTACTGGTGTAGAGAAACGGGGAACTGCTCCAACTACGCATGTATTTCGTCCAGAAAATCGTAGTTCTACTACACGCGAATATTTTGGAGGAGGCGATACTACCAACGCAAATGGTATTTATCAATCTGGTAAACATCAGCAGTCACAAAAGGTTCAATTGGATCCCTTGAATATAGGAACAGCGTCGAGGGCAAATGGTTGGACGGAAAGTAATGGTAATTATGGTAAATCGGGATACAAAAGTCTACCAAATTCGCGATCGTTAACAGGTGAAACAAAATCGATGGGTATCGTGGAACGAGGATTCTACGCAATGGTAACTCCAATATTAGATGTTATTAAACCAACATTAAAGGAAAATGTAATCCATCACAAACGACCCACCGGTAATGTTTCTGGTGGTAAAAACGGTGTATCTAATTCAAGAGTATGGAACCCTTCAGATGTTGCTAGAACTACCATTCGTGAACAAACTGAAAACACCGAATATACCAAGCATGGAGGCACCGCTTTTGATGCGGCTTATACAAATACAGAACATCAATCAATTGGACAACAACGTGATACTACCAACTGTTTATATATTGGAAATAGTAGTGCTGGCAATGCACAACACAAAGGACAAGTATACAATACTGCTTATAACGCATCTCTTAATCCAAATAAGGAAGTCATAAGCAAGGTAGACCGATTTCAAGCAGGAAATCAACCAATATTTGATGGAAATCAAAATGTAAGTAATTTGCGCAACAGAAGCACCAATTCAGCACCGGTCATTCCGAATATGCCAAAAAGTGCTAGTAGCATCGAAACATATGGAAGTCTAAGTGGTAAAAATACGCGTGAAGTAAATCAAACAAATCGTTACGACCCCGATTTATTGGATGCTTTCAATAAAAATCCATATTCCAAACCATTAAGCAGTGTTGCTTAAAACACAATAGTTATTAAAATAAATAACATAACACTTTATAAAATATAAATATAACGTGTTATATTTCAATATATAATTCATCATGTCTGACTTATTTTTTAAAAGCGAAATAAATTATAATTTTACAAGCAATGTAGATAATATGTTAACTATACACAAACCGGTTATTGATAAGTTGGATTTTTTTATTAAATACAATAAAATACCACATATTGTATTCCATGGTCCATATGGAACTGGAAAACGGACAATTTTAAATTATTTTATAGAAAAGGTTTATGAACACAACGCAAAATATATTAAGGATTATGTAATGTACGTTGATTGTGCTCACGGTAAAGGAATTCGTTTTTTTAGAGACCAATTAAAGTTTTTTGCCAAAACAAACATACAAAATAAATCGAACTTGTTTAAATCTATTATTTTGTTTAATGCTGATAAGTTAACCACAGATGCTCAGTCTGCTTTAAGAAGATGTATTGAAAAATACAGTCATAGCACACGGTTTTTCATTATCGCAGAAAACAAAAACTTATTATTAAATCCTATATTATCAAGATTTTGTAGTATTTATATACCAAATCCAAAAATAGACAATGAATACATTAATTTTTATAAATTACAGTTCCAGCAATACAACAAAAAAGAATATGCGAAAAAAGAAACTCGCCTTAAAAAATACCTTAAAGATAAAAAAAATTACCAAACCTTAAACAGTTGTATTAAATTTGCTACTACATTATACAATAAAGGATATAGTTGTTTAGACTTAATCCATTATGTTGCAAACAATAAAACTGATAATTTAGCACTAATGTATTTTGATAAAGTAAGAAAGCAAATACGGAATGAAGAAATATTAATATTTTATGTATTGTATTTTACATTTATGCGGAAAAATATTGATTTAGAAAATATTATATAATTTTAAAATGGATGACTACAACGTGAATGTTTTATCTGAAGCAAAAAACGAGTATTCGTGTCGATTGTTAAGTATATTAAGTCCAGTCATTATTGATGGGGTAAAATCTATATTTAATGATGCAGAACGATTGTGTATTGAAAATGACGAAGGTGATAAATACCTTATGACGTTTCAAAATTTCTTATCTAGAGTTCCAAAATGGAATGACAGTATTATTCAAGATGAATGCAAACGCATGATTAGTGTTACCGGTTGTAATTATTTAGAAGACTTGCTTACATGTGTTCATATTGCTCAACTTAAAATTTTAACCAGTGTTCGTGTATCACAAAAGCAAAAAAAGATAGATTTAGATATCCCCAAACTTGATACATTTATACACCAAGTATATAGTTCTTTTGCTAGAAAATTATACAAAAATGTATATTTGTTTGAAAAAATCATAACTCCATTGCAATACCAAAAAAACATGCGCGAATGTGAAATATTATGTAAAGAAAGTATTCTTGAAGTGATCCGAAACAGTATACCAGTAGAAAGGATATTGCGTTCGTATATAGATGAAACGGTGGATGAGGAGGTTGTTCATGAAATAACAGAAAAAGAAATAGAAAAAGAAGTGGAAGAATCAAAGAATGTAGATGAATCAACCGATGGACAAAAAACAGAAAATAATGAAGAATTCAGTACAACACCCATACTAAAATTGGAAAAAAATATTGTTTCTGAAGAAACTCGTCCATTAAGTTTAGAAGATGAGGATATAGAACCCGTCGCAAAAACTACAGAAGAGGATAATAAACTTATCGAAAATGAAAAAACAAGTGGTATTTCTTTTAATGATTTTGACAATGTATTGAATATGGGAACAAATGAGCAGGAAAGTGTAGAAGCCCCCAAAACAATCGAACGACTCGAACATATCAGTGAAATAAATCAGCAACGTCGCAAAGAAGAAGAAGAAGAGGAAGATGACGAAGATAATTTAGAAATATTCGATGACAACAATATACAATTGGGTGTAAGTGATATTCATGATTTATCAAAGGAATTAAAAATAGTATCTCCTCCACTTTTAGACGATATTGAATTATTGAATTAAATTTATAACATGTAAATACTTAACTTGCGTAAAATAATTGATAAAAATATAATAAAAAAATATAAATGGGACAATCTATTTTTATAACTGCTGGTATGATTTCTCTGGTATACATTATAATTAAGTATTTAGAGATGAAGTTTATTGTAAAAGAACCAAAACCTGTAAAGATAATGATTCGTGATACTATTATTGTTTATTTATCGGTTGTATCTGGTAATTTTGTGTTGGAGCAGTTTGGAGGAGTAAAAGAAATGGTTGTTAATCCACCAGAGATTTTTACGAACGAACCTGAGTTTTAATATATCGCGTGCGCGTTTAATGTATGTAATGTAATTCATTGTAACATTACATTATACACCAATTAATATTATTTTTAAATAATATTAATTTATCATACCAATTCCATGGATAACCCATTAATTCAACTTAACTTATACGTATACCGGTATTTCGTCAATATTATTGACATCTTCATTCTTAGGTACTTTTTTTCTAGATACTTTAAACTCGTCGAATAATTGGTTTTTTAGTTCGTTATGAGGTTCACAATGATGAACTGTGCGCGCTATCATTTTATATAATTTAAAGTCACGATACCTCTCATCTCCATTTTTCTTATACAAAATATTACGTGTTTTATCATCGCGCGTCCATTTAATAATCAACTTAACTATTTCGTTTTCCTGTTTATCTTCGTTTTTAAAATCGTCAATAAAGTAATCGTATAAAGAACATCCTAATCTACACAAATCAAAACTTTTGTTTGGTAATATTTCTGGTTTATTGTGGTTGCGATAAGGACCGAAGTTATATTGGTTTGATGCGTCTTCTTTAAAATTATAACTGTCACTGCACAATAATTTACCTTTGTATTTGTAAATTGCTCGTCCAAAATCAATTATCTTAAAAATCTTTCCAAATGTGGGGATTTTGTAATACTGACTGTTGTATTTTATATAAATATACTCTTTTGGAGTAGTTATATACATAATATTATTGGTATGTAAATCATTATGTGTAAAATCAAAACATTTTTGATACGTAATTAAAATAAACATGACTTGTAATAAACATGATTTCCATTCTAGATTAGTCATTTCGTTATTTTCTATGTAATCGTCTAATGTTTCATTCATCTCTTCCATACAAATCATTTGGATTGGAAAATTATAAATAACACAGTTTACATTGTCATCGATAGAACTGGAATATTCTGATATTTCGCTATTGGAACAACTGACCACGCCTTCGCTGTCATCCAATTCATTCTCTACAATAGTTCCATCATTCATATCATCGGGACAAGAGTTATCATCTCCTACATCTATTTCATCATCACTTTCACTACACGAATCGTCTGTATCGCTTTCTATTTCAGAACCGTCTTCTGTATTACTAGAAATATCGCTACTACTTCGGTCTTTACGTTTTACTTTTTCATATACCACATTATTTTCTAGTTCTAATTCTACCGTTTGATTTTGTTTATACATAAGCGTTAATTTTTCTACATTTTCAGTAGTTAATTCAAATACTTTATCAAATGATTCATTATCAAATTCATCCAATAATAAGGTGTTTTCGGTTGTTGTTTCTTCTACATTTAACTTTTCTCTATATTTTCGTGTATCATCCTCTAATAAAGACATATCGAACTTCTCCAATGTAAATAATTCTTCCCTATTTTTATGGAAAAACTCCGACTGATGTAAATAATCTAAATCATCGTATACATTTATATTAAACTTATCTTGAACACCAACAAATGTTCCATAGTAATCATTTCCAAAAACAAAGTCGTGATTGTTTAATAATTTACTACTTAGATAAGAAAAAAACCCGTCAACATACGATGTATTGTTAGTGTCGTGTATTTTTTTTAAATGCGTATCCTTTTTTGATATTACTGAATTAATGGTAGGCGTCAATAATGATTCGCGATTTAATTGCTTGTATTTACCTGTTAGATAACTTAAAGGATTTAGCAATGGGGAAAACTTGAAAAATGCAACCTTTTCACTAGACGAACCATCTTCATCCAATACGTCTATTAAAAAATGTGTTTTGTCATGAGTATCTTTAATAGATGAAATAGAATACTTACTATTTAAATTAATCAAACTATGGTTTGTTTCGTTTAATTCAAAAAATTCGGAGTAAATTGGAATATAATTTTGAACACTGGAAAACCCCGTATTTTCTAACTGACCAAACAATTTGCTATTATTGTTTTTTCTATAATAAAGAGAGAACATACGATTTAATGATAATATATATTTTACATTTAAACCAATACTTTAGTAATAGATATAATACACATTATCATTCGTTATAAACCTTTAATTAAAATGCGGTACTTTTATATATGAATTTAGAACTAAAAAAGTTTAACATGAAAAATATAAAATTTAATTTGGAGGGATCTAATGGACCTGTAATTGTATTGATAGGACGTCGTGATACCGGTAAAAGTTTTTTGGTTCGCGATATGTTATTTCACCATCAAGATATCCCTATAGGGACGGTTATATCAGGAACAGAGGCCGGAAACGGATTTTATGGTAAATTGGTTCCTAAATTATTTATTCATGATGAATATAATACGGCTATTATTGAAAATATTTTAAAACGACAAAAAATAGTAATTAGGCAAATAAAAAAAGAGAAAAAAGCGTATGGAAAATCTAGTATAGATGCTCGAGCCTTTGTCATTTTGGATGATTGTTTATACGATAATACATGGTCTCGAGATAAATTGATGCGATTGCTTTTTATGAACGGGCGTCATTGGAAAATTATGCTTGTTATTACAATGCAGTATCCTTTGGGCGTTCCTCCTAATTTAAGAACTAATATTGATTACACATTTATATTAAGAGAACCTTACTTAACCAATCGCAAACGTATTTATGAAAACTTCGCCGGTATGTTTACTACTTTTGAGAGTTTTTGCCAAGTAATGGACCAATGTACTGAAAACTATGAATGTTTAGTTATCTCTAATAACGCCAAATCAAATAAGTTAGAAGACCAAATATTCTGGTATAAAGCAACATCACACGGTGAATTTCGGTTAGGAGCAAAAGAGTTTTGGGAAATGTCAAAAGGATTAGGGTCCGACGATGAAGAAGAGGCATATGACCCAAATGCTTCTAGAAAAAACAAAGGTCCTCGTATCAATGTTAAAAAGAATAGATGGTAAATCATAAAATTATAGAAAATATAAAATTTTCTATAATTTTATTAAGTTATTTTGATGGTATTGCTATATATATATATATTATCGCGTTGTCAATTTACATTACGAAATTAATCTTGTTTTTTACGGACAATGTTGTCTCCTTCAAACAACGCCTTTTTGATGCCATCTGAACTAATATCGTCCAACTGCTTTAAATCTTCCTCCATGGTATTGTTTACACCAACCAGATTTCCTTGCTTGTCCAACTTTTGCGTTAATTTGTTTCCACTTTCTCTAGCCAATTTTACATTTTCTTCAATTGCCTTTCTCTTGGTTTCTTGAATACGCTTCTCAAATTCTTGCTTTGCCTTTGCTTCATTGTTATTTTTCTCATGCATTAATTGGTTAAGTTCATCTTCCATGTATTCTACGCGACCAGTCTTGTATGCTTCTGGTTCCCACGGCATCCATACACCAATAGGTCCTACATATACGTTATGATTTGGGTCCACTTCTCGCAACAATTTACAGCGCAATTCTGCCTCTTCTTGTGTAGAATAAGAACCGCGAACCTTTAATCCTCTTACACTAGTTTGGAAATTATTTTGCTTATTAAATTCATCATCAAGTTCATTTTCATTATTGTCCAAAAAAGTTTTGTAAGAATCATAAATATCAGTTGTTTTCAATTCATCTTTTTCACTTTTAACAAACTCCTGCATATCCGCCATCAATGTTTCAAAATTAAGATTGTATTTATAAGAAGCAAAGTTCAGGAACTGAGAAAACTTCTCCATGGATTTGGAAAAATCATAACCCTTTAAGAACCTTTCAAACATAAACAATTCACGGCGTTTTAAAATATTTTCGGGACTAACAAATGAAACACATACAAATTTTTGACCGGATATTGCCTTGTCTTCTTCCAATAGATCAACGTACGTTGGGTTTTCACTACCATCAGAACTCAATTTAGTTTGGTAAGCATATTCTGCCATTATACATATATAATATGTTTATTGTTTAAGTTTTTTTTTTATTTATTTATTATATAATATGTTTGATAAATTAAGTGAAATTTTAGATTTAGGAGAACTACTCCGTCGCGTAGTTAAATATTTGGTCGAAGGTTTAATGGTCGCGATAGCAGCATATGCTATCCCCAAGAGATCATTAAACTTAGATGAAGTGTTGTTAATCTCTTTAACAGCAGCGGCTACCTTCTCCGTATTAGATACGTATGTCCCTTCTATGGGTGTGTCGGCACGTTCTGGCGCTGGATTTGGTATTGGTGCGAATCTTGTTGGTTTCCCAAGAATGGGAATGTAAATCATATGATTTTTCAAAATACATTTTAACAACGCATAACTTTTAATTTATAACTTATATTATAACTTATAAATTGACATCGACAATTATAAACATTGACTATAATGTAGGAATAAATTCCCAATTTAATTCCAAACATATTTTCTTCCAGATTTCATCTTGTTCTATACGTTTTACAGGGTCCTTTAACATTGGAAAATAAGGTAAAAAACTATGCTCATCCAACAATTCACACATTTTATACAGTACATAATAATAATTTAAGAAATTCACCCTACTATCTGGACAATGCTTGCTGTAAGGTTTTTGTATTTCCATAAACAAATTACATAATTTATCTTCTAATTCAGGTTGCATAACAGGAGGTTTAATCCCCAATTTATCCTTTATGAATGGTATATGTTCATAGTATTTATTGTATCCTAATTTTTTTAAAATTTCCTTTGCTCTTTTATTATCCATATTTTTAAGAGTTAGTCTTTCCTTTTTTATTTGTTTTTTTATATTGTTAATAACCTCTTCTGGAATTTGAGTTGTTTCTTTTGCTTGAAACTGAGCTAAAATTTCTCGAAAATGGTTGATACGTTTATAAGCATAAAAACATACTTCTTTTGGCGGTTCTTTATAAGATGGTTTTTCGTGTTCTATTAAAAACCTGTCTTGATAACTACATATTTTACATATCAAAATCCCTTCTGATTCGACCTGAACTAATTCGCCAGAACATTTAGGACATATTTCATAATTAACCACATAATTTTTCATATCAATCAGTTTGTTATCAATATTATTGAAATAACGTTGAACAATCGTATCGCTGGTAGTTTTTACTTCGACCTTTTCATCAACTTTACTGAAAAAGGAATGTAGTATCTTTTTTTTACTTGTCTTACCATCGCTTAGATTTTTCTTTTTTTCAAAGTAATCAAATATTAAATCCGAATTGTTTAGTAGATATTTATTTTTTTTCCCTTTTAATTCCTTTATCTTTAACTTACAGTCTTTTATTTGGTCTTCTAATTCCAATCTCTGCTCTACTTTTAGATTTTTAGATTTTTGAATGCGACGTTTTATTTGTTTGATTTTTGCCTTTAATTTGGGTAAACTTTTTTCGGAGATCTGTTTAAATTCTTTCATTTTTTCATCGTGTTTGTTGTCTAGTGTAGTTATACTATGTTTATTAATAGCCAGTTTTTTTTGATTTTTAGGCTTGAAATTAGGCATCAATAATATATATAAGAGTCATCTATTTAATTCGTAGTTTTCTTTAATTGTTTAGCAAAATCATTATTTTATAAAATATTGATTCGTAAATTCATAATTTATAAAAATGATTTTCAATATATAATGGACAATCCAAACAAAATCGTATTTAAAGACAAGGAAATAACTAATATTGATTTGATAAAACTACAAAAAATGACATTATTATATAATGCTTTAGAGAATGGATGGTCTATTAAAAAAGCAGGCAATTGTTATGTATTTAAAAAAAAACATAACAATGAAAAAGAAGTGTATCTAGATTCATACTTAAGACGATTTATGAGTGAGAATTTAGATATAAATCAAATTTTAAATAACTAATTTTTATGTAAAATATATAAAATTTGGTTTTTTTTAGAAAAATACGAGTGAATAAATCAAAAATAAAGTTAAAAAAATTGTAATTAATGTGTAAAAACAGAAATTTTTTTTCTTTTGGTATAGTATATAATGGGAGGAGGACTCATGCAACTAGTAGCTTACGGCGCACAAGATGTGTATCTTACTGGTAATCCCCAGATCACTTTCTGGAAGGTTACATACCGCAGACACACTAATTTCGCAATGGAATCCATTGAACAGACCTTCAACGGTCAAGCCGACTTCGGTCGTCGTGTTCAATGCACTGTTTCGCGAAATGGTGATCTTGCATACCGAACTTACCTTCAGGTAACTCTTCCTGAAATTAGTAGTTCCGACTCTAGTCACGCACGATGGTTGGACTGTCCAGGTGAACAATTGGTCTCCATGGTCGAAGTCGAAATTGGAGGACAGCGTATCGACAAACAATATGGTGACTGGATGCACTTGTGGAACCAGTTGACCCTTACTTCTGAACAAGAAGATGGTTACAACAAGATGATCGGTAACACGACTCAACTTACTTATTTGACCGACCCCGACTTCGCCGAAGTCGCCACGGCTTGCTCGTCTGCCTCTGTTCCAGAAGCAGTATGTGCTCCCCGTAAGGCTCTTCCAGAAACGACCTTGTACGTTCCACTTCAATTTTGGTTCTGTCGCAACCCTGGACTTGCCCTTCCTTTGATTGCCCTTCAATACCACGAAGTCAAGATCAACATCGAACTTCGCCCATTGGACGAATGTTTGTTTGCTGTTGACACGGTTGCCGCCTCCGGAACTGGCAACCACAAATCAACTGCCGCATACAGCAAATCCCTTGTAGCCGCTTCCTTGTATGTTGACTACATCTTTTTGGACACCGATGAACGTCGTCGCATGGCCCAAAATCCACATGAATATTTGATTGAGCAACTTCAGTTCACTGGTGCCGAATCCATCGGATCCTCCAGTAACAAGGTTAAGCTTAATTTCAATCACCCATGTAAGGAACTTGTATGGGTTGTACAGCCAGATGTTAACGTCAGTTACTGCGATTCTTTCGTTGCTGGCCAACATCTTCACGCTGCTCTTGGTGCTCAGCCATTTAACTACACGGATGCTTTGGATGCTCTTCCACATTCCATCCGCGCCTTCTCGAGTGACGCTCAAGTCGCATCGGTTATCTCCACGGGTACCGGTATGTTTGCCGATGCTGGTGCCATGGAGAACACGTCTTCTACCGGTATCGAAGCTGATGTATCTGGTGCTTTGGGTGGAGCTGTCTCGTCTGGTGTCTCTGATGCCGGCGCCTTCGTCCTTGCCGAAACCGCACTTAAGATGCACTGTTGGGGTGAAAATCCAGTTGTTACCGCCAAGTTGCAACTTAACGGACAAGACCGATTCAGTGAACGTGAAGGTTCCTACTTCGATGTCGTCCAGCCATACCAACACCACACGCGCTCTCCAGATGCCGGAATTAACTGTTATTCCTTCGCTCTTCGCCCTGAAGAACACCAGCCATCTGGAACCTGTAACTTCAGTCGCATCGATAACGCAACTCTTCAACTTGTTGTTTCTGCTGCTGCCATCGGTAACACGGCAACTGCCAAGGTCCGCGTTTACGCCACGAACTACAATGTTCTTCGTGTAATGAGCGGTATGGGTGGTCTTGCATACTCCAACTAATTTAACCAATATAGAATATAACATATTAATAACCATTGATTTATAAATTATAAAATTAATAACATAATTTTATTATTTACATTTACCAAATCCACATCTAATATCAATATTACTTATTCAATACAATAGATTTTTATTTAAATAGAATACTACTATTAATACTAACTAATATGGGGCAAGTGCAAAGTAGAAACTACAATTTTGAAGACGTCCAATATATCATAAAATGTAAGCAAAAGCAAAATAGTAAAACAAATACTACTATATTAATTAATGTTCTTAAAGAATATGAACAAGGGTGTTTAATAAAACACACAATTGATGTCAAAAACGAAGTTAATGTGATTACTGAATGTTTAAAATCCAACAAACATGTTCATATTATAGTATATGGTAAACATGGGAGTGATGAAAACGTGGAGAAAAAACAAAAACAACTTATTTCATTAGGGTTTTACAATGTATTTGCTTATACCGGGGGTATGTTTGAATGGTTGCTTTTGCAAGATGTATACGGTAGAGATGAGTTTCCCACCACCACAGATGAACTCGATATTTTAAAATACAAAACATCAAGTCATTATTACAACAATTTATTGACCAATTAATTGACCGAAATAATATGATAACATAAGTAAAATTGATTTTGCTAATATATAATATTTATATTAACAAAACATAAACACTATCCTATATTTACAACAATGAATCTAACTCAGCAAAAACTTACCAAAAGCGAATGGGAATTCTTAGAACTTCCTGTAAACAAAAAGGAGTTGTATATATTAAGATTTATATACAAGTCATATACCAATACTACACTTACAGAAAATCCGAATCATTCATTGATTAGTTATCTTAAAATAAATGTAGAAGATTATGAAGACTTTCACAAATACTTTTACAACAAATACTATGAAGAACCAATTCATAAAATCATCAAAGTTCATAGTCTCAATTATAAACTAAAAATAAACATTAAAAAACTAAACATTAAAAAAGCAAATAAAATCAGAATTCGCAAAATCAACACAGCGGAAATATTGAAAAAAAGTAATATATTTGAAAACGTATTGATGGAACAACTTACCATGTATTTTAAAACCACCAGTAAATCAAAGAAGTGTTACTATTATTATTCACTTCTTCAATTATCCACGCGAAAAGTAAAACGAGTAAACCATTTGTTAATGAAGTTTGTAAAATATGTCTTGGATACATTTCAAAATGAAATCAATGTGATAAACTTAATCAAACATTCTCATAAATACATTGAAGAAAATCCTCTTTTAACTGAATACAATGATATATCATTGTTTAGTCATCAAAAAAAAATGTTTAATTTGATACAAGGCAATACCAACCCCAAGTTGGTGTTATATCAAGCACCAACAGGAACCGGTAAAACAATGACCCCAATTGGTATGGTAAATAATCACACGCTCGTATTTACATGTGCCGCAAAGCACGTTGGTCTTCAATTGGCGAAATCATGTATTGCTTTAGAAATTCCAATCGCAATTGCGTTTGGTTGCGAAACTCCAGACGATATTCGGTTACATTACTATGCCGTCACTGATTTTGTAAGAAATCGTAAATCTGGTGGTATATTTCGTGTTGACAATAGTAATGGTGGAAAGGTAAAAATTGTTATTACGGATATACAATCTTATCTACCAGCAATGAATTACATGCTTGCGTTTAATAAAAAAGAAGATATGTTGTGGTATTGGGATGAACCGACCATAACGTTGGATTACAACCAACACCATTTTCACGATATCATGAAGAAAAATTGGCGCGAAAATGAAATTCCTAACATAGTATTGTCGTCGGCAACGTTGCCCTCTAGCGAAGAAATATTTCCAATGGTCGCTAGTTTTAAAGACAGATTTAAAGGAGAACAATTCAATATCGTTAGTTACGACTGTAACAAAACCATACAACTTTTAAACACAAAGGGTAATGTGGTAGTATTACACGATGAATATAACAATTATAAAAAGTTTAAGCAAAGTGTTAAATTTGTAACTAAAAATAAAACACTGCTACGTTACATTGATGTAAAGGAAGTATCCAAGTTTATTGTATATGTATTAGAACATATGGATATTCCAACGCGTTACGCGCCAGAACAATATTTTGAAACCATTTCCGATATTACAATTCATACTATAAAACTGTATTATTTAACATTGTGTCGTCAGATAAAGGAGGTAGACTTTAAAACGTATAAAAATCAGAAAGTTGCTCCTTCGCCAGTGTCCACTATAAAATTAACAACAACAGATTCCAATACATTAACGGATGGACCAACTATATTTATGACAAATGATGTTGAAAAAATTGGAATGTTTTATTTAAAGGCCTCTAATATTCCAGAAAAGGTATTAAACGATTTACTTGCTATTATTGATACAAACGAAGAGTATAGGGAAGCATTAAATCAACTTATTAAGGATGAAAAACAGCGAACCGATAAAATAAACGACAAGGTATTGGATAGTGCACGTGCCAATGACAAGGAAACAAAGATACAAAATGAGTTTAATAAAAAGGTAAACGCATTTATGAAGAAAATGAAGAAAATAGAGTTGAGTCCAGAGTATGTTCCAAATAGAGAAGAACACTATAATAAATGGCACCCAAACAAAGAAATACCTACCAACCTTTTCACAAGCAATATTGATGAAGCGGTTGTAGAAGAAATTGTTTCGTTAGATGTAAACAAAGAATGGAAACTATTATTGTTGATGGGCATTGGTGTATTTAGTAGTAAAAGCGATGTTAAATACGTTGACATTATGAAAAAATTAGCAGAAAAACAACAATTGTATGTTATTATTGCTTCGTCTGATTATATTTATGGAACCAATTATCAATTTTGTCATGGGTATTTGTCTAAGGACTTGCAAAATATGACTCAAGAAAAACTTATTCAGGCATTGGGAAGAGTTGGTAGAAAAAATTTACAGAAATCATATAGTGTCCGATTGAGAGACGATAAGATTGTAGATAAATTATTTATGGAGGAAATCGACAAGATAGAGGTTAAAAACATGAATAGGTTATTTGCTTAATTTATAAATACTATACCATAATTTTAATAAAACACTATAACTATTTTTTTTATTGCGTTTCTTTGTCTTCTTCTTTGCAAACGGTTTGGTATACATTAAACAATCGCTTACATTCCTTTGGGTTAAATGTAATGTTATGAACACCGGATTCACACAAAATCCAATTTAGAAGGGCAGCATTTTTATTTGTAAGTTCATTGTCTCGATGTGATTTTAACATTTAAATATAATAAAATTATTATATTTAAATTGGTTTTGTTAATTGATTTTAAATGTTATTTAACTAACACATGCCTCCGCGGAGTCGAAGAACCAGATGAAGAGTAGATTCCTTTTGAATATTATAATCCGTTAGGGTTCGTCCATCTTCCAATTGTTTTCCGGCAAAGATAAGACGTTGTTGATCTGGTGGAATTCCTTCTTTTTCCTGAATTTTTTGCTTGATATTTTCAATACTGTCACTTGGTTCAACGTCGAGGGTAATTGTTTTTCCGGTAAGAGTTTTCACGAAAATCTGCATACTATATGATATTTATGATTCAAATCTTTTTAAATCATTTGTTTAACAGTTTTTTTATATCGTTTCAGAGACCCATTATAATATAAAGTGTTGCTCCATCTGGTATATTGTAATCAGAAAGTGTTTGCATATCAGATAAACTAATGTCATTGTAGTATAATGCTCTAATAAGTGATTTAGTTATGCCTCTTTCATCATTTTCTATAGACTGCTTTACATCTTCGATTGTATCATTCAATTCAACGTTTAATGTCAATGTTTGACCTGTAATTATTTTCACGTAGATTTTCATATGTATTATATTAGTATTAAAACTCGGATTTAAATAGTTTGATTTAATCAAATGATACAATAATCTCTACATTTTCTTTTTTAATACTTTTTGTAGCAGATACAGATAACTCTTCTCGTGTTTTTCTTGTTGTTTTGTCTTTTGTTCCTTTCTTATTTTTAGATGTACTATTTCGTTTGTTCATATCATGCGATATCTCATCAAAATTTTGTTCGATATAATCCAATATCTTATTTTCAAGTATCCATCTAAAAAAATTCAGTTGTCCAATTGTAGTTTGAATATGAACATTCTCTTTGTAAGGAATTGTAATTCGATCCCATCTACAAAATGGATCAAATCGCTTCTTTGAATATGCTCTTAATTTTAATTTATATTCCAAATACACTTTGAATCTTCGTTCAACCCCATCAGGGTGCTTAAATTTATACACCGTAAAAAACTTTTTACTATAATTGGTGGCAAACCAATCTATCAATCGTAAGGATGTTTTTGATTCTCCATTGATAATAGGAAGTATTTTTTCTAAATTATTATCTTTATTGTAAAAACTTAATAAATTATTTAACAAAAGAGAATTTTGAGTAATATAACTAGTCATATAACTATTCATCAAGTAGTGTATTTAAATTATTATTTTGTCTTATATACTTTTCTTGATTCATTAAATCATTTATGTAATTGTTTTGGGAGAGAAAAGGATTGCATCCTCTTTGACTTATCATATCTCGTTCGTTCATTTTATTCATAATCGCTTCTTTTTTACTGATACCACTATTGTTTTTCTGATAACTCATAAATTTGCGATCCATATTATAAACGGTATTAGTGGGCGAACTAACCGTATTGTCTATCAACTTATCTATTTCATTTAATTTCTCTCCCTTTTCATCAATTGATTGATTTTTCCTTTTTGATTTCTGTAATGATTCACCTGGTTTGGTATATTTTCTGTATAACATTATTATTATTTATTAATGTTATAATATATTTACTAAAGTTACTTGCGTGCCTTTTTACTCTTTCCCTTCTTCTTCTTCTTTTTCCCCTTCTTCTTCTTTTTCATGGTCTTCTTACGTTTCTTTCTTACCTTCTTCGATTTCTTCTTTCCCTTCTTACTAGCCTTCCCTTTCTTCTTCATGGTCTTCTTATGTTTATTACCTCCTTTTGGCGAGGCGTTGTATTTTATCAATTGAGCGTTTAATTCTTTTAATTTTTTCTTCGCCGCTTCAATCTCTTTCTTACTGACATCTTCATCATACATACCTCCTGAAATATCAGTCAAATCATTTTCATAGAATATTATATTTCCCTTTTGATATTCTATATCGTTTTTAAGTTCTTCTAAATCTGTCATGTGTTCTTCATATTCTTGTCCAAGGGGGATCTCTTCATCATCTGAAGAGGCGCTGTCGCCGGTGGCGCTTCCCGTGGAAACCTCGGTGGATTGTTTGGGTTCCGGGATGGTAGTGTTTGAAGAAGACTTGAGCGGCTTTGCGAGTGGCTTTGCGAGGGGGAACTCTTCATCATCTGAAAAACCGGAATTTCCATCATCATGAACCATATCATTCCACCCCGCAATTCTACCCTGATTTGCTAAGTCTTTATTATCAGATGATGATTTCAATTTAGGCCGTTTATTGGAGCCTTCATATCCATTCATTGGTCTTTTAGCCATTATATATTAACCAAAGAAGTTTTTATTCTTTTTTAATTATCCTCATTTGTTTGGCGAACTTGAACGCATCGGAATTTTTGGTTCCTCGTTTAATATTGCATTTATAGCAACATATTTCCACATTATCTGTAATATGTCCTATACTATTATCTTTTCTTTCTAAAGTCCATTGGTCGGGGTCTCGTAAATCTTTAAACAACACTTTACATAGTTTTCTACAATAAAAACACCGATGTTTGGAAACAATCATTTTCTCTATTAAATCATCATACGCAATAAACAATTCATTATCCAATCGTTTCTTTTTTATATCCTGCTGTCTGTACCCTGATAATTTCTTTTTCAATTCACTAATATACAGTCTCTTGTATTGAAAATCACATTCACCGTATAATTTCTTTATACATGTGATTTGCTCTTTGATATCAAACACCATATCTCCAGATACATCCTTCATAGTAGACCTTTCCTTGTTTTTAACACCTCTCACGGCCTCTATATTGGACTTGCCTGTAATAACTATCTTTTTCATATAAAAAATAATATATATTAAAACAACAACTTAAACAAATAACGAGTAATTATTAGTTTAACATTAAATTATAAATTAAAACAGTATAAACTCTTCTTGATATAATAATATATATGAAAAACAACGATGAATGCTTAGAACTTAAAAATATTAAATACAAAACTATGTTGATGAATAATATTCAACCTACTAAACAACCACAGATAACCAACATTGAGTCTTTTCTAGAAAAGGAAAAAAATATCAATAAAAAGCAACATTGGAGTAAACTAAGCAAATTATCAAAAAAAAACAAATTAATTGAGTACTGTGATATGTATTCCGAAAAACACAAGTTAACTGAAAACGAAAAGCAACAGTTAAAAACATTTTTACTAAAATCATTAGAGCGAAAAAAACTACAACGCGTAAAAGATGTTATCTATGATACTGAAACTCAAATGATTATTAATATCCCAACACTTGTGTTAAACAAACAAACTAGTAGGTACACTCTTAAAAATTTAGATAAAAAGGTATCTACTCTAAAATCTCTTGCTCCCCGTAAACTAAAAAACAAGAAAAAGGACAAAGTGAAAAAAAAACGATCTAAAAAGGAAAAGGAAAAGGAAAATGAACAAGGAAAAAACAAAGAAGGACTCGAAATGAAAAACGAAGATTACAGGGAAGGAGAACCATTGAAAAAGGTAAGAAGAAAAAAGAAAAAAGAAACCACCGTCGTCAGTTAAAGTAGATAATTAATTAATTAAATTGATATAAAGTAAATATATTTATAATATAAAGTATTATAATGATTCAACAATCGCATTTAAATGATTTACCAGAGTTAAATGATTTATATGAAACCTTAAAAGTAGAAGACGACTTTACTGACACCCCATATCACGAAGACTTTCTGGAAACCATTGATATATTTATAGAGGATTATGTAAATTCTCATATTTTACAGTATAAAAATAAGGATTTTGAAGACATGGTAAAAGAAGGAGTATATTCTCAAATAACAGAGTTGTACAATGAACAAATCAATTATTTAGATTTAACATTGGACGAAACCATTGATGAATGTGTGTATTTGTATTTTACTAAAAACAATTGCCCACGTTCGTATGAAGAAACCATGGTAGTGTCTCATCCTATATCAAATGTAATTACTAGACAATTAACAAAAATTAAACACAAATATCAACCCGACCAACGAACGGATGATTGGTATCATTTTAGATGGGATGGATTAACTGCTAGTAATTTATGGAAAATATTCGACAGTCAGGCAAGTTTAAATAGTTTAATATATGGAAAATGTGTTCCAATCAATGTAAGTAAATACAAATCAGTTAATATTGATTCTCCATTTCATAACGGACACAAGTATGAACCTTTATCATTAATGATTTATGAAGAATTATACGACACAGAAGTAAGTGAATATGGATGTATTACACACGATAATTATGAATTCCTAAAAGCATCTCCGGATGGTATAAATACTAAACGAGGTAATCCACGATATGGTCGGTTGGTAGAAGTAAAAAATCCGGTTAGTAGAAAATTAACAGGTATACCTAAAAAAGACTATTGGATACAAATGCAACATCAAATGGAGGTATGTGATTTAAACGAATGTGACTTTCTGGAAACCATATTTAAAAGTTATGAAAGTGAATCATCATTTATAAACGATGGGACATTTACCAAAACAGCAGATGGTAGGAGGAAAGGTATTATGATACGATTTTATGATAATAACGAACCAATATACGAGTATGCACCTCTTAATTTAAACAAGAATGATTTCGACGTTTGGTACAATGAAACTATGGAGAAGAATAAAGAATTAACATGGATTGAAAATATATATTGGCATTTAGAAGATATATCTATCGTTTTGGTAACAAGAAATAAAAAATGGTACAACGCTGCCTTGCCCAAAATGATAGAAACATGGGAGACAATTAAAAAAGAAAGAAAAGAAGGATATGATCATCGTAAACCAAATAAACGTGTCAAAAAACCAAAACCTATTAAAAACATAATAAAGCACGAACCTGAGGAAAATAAAGACAAACAGTCTATTATACATTTCCAACATGATATTCCAGAAAACGATACAGATATATCAAGTGATAATTTCAACTTCTCTTATTTAAACCAAAAAAATGATAAAAAGGTGGTAATTAAAATTAACACTGAAAAATTATGAGTACGTAAAAATAATAAATTATAACTATGATTTATTATTTTTATCTAATTATCTACTTTAATCTTAAACAATAAGCAGTTTTATCGTTAATATTTCGATCTTTAACATAAGCAACTGCTGGTCCTATAACATATGTCCATGATATTTGATTGTCAAATCCTATATACGGGCGGTGGTAGTATTTCATTCTATACTCTTTAAATGCGCTACATACTGGATTTAATATAACCTTTTCCAATTTTTCTTCCTTTTGTTTTTTTAAATGATTCATATTAATACAATATTGTTCACAACCTTAATATTATTATTATAATACTTTAATAACTGGCATACAATGAAGAACACATATTTGGGAATGGTTCGTTGCCGTTACACGGACTTGCAATTAAATTAGGAGGGATATTACTAGTTACTTGAGCATAACTACTCATCTCTGATGTTGGAACGTTTTTTGCTTGTTTATCATAATTTTCAGACTGATACCCTTTCTTTTCCGATGGTTTAAAACTATTCAATAGTAAATCTTTGTAAGTAGATGGAAATGTTGAACTATTGCTAAACCCTTCACGGTTGATAATTATCATAATAACGGCCAAAAATGCCAAAGTCAATAAAACATATTCAAATATTTGTTTCATAATTAAAATACTTTAGTATATATTTTCATTTAGATAAAAAAGTAATTTATTTAATCTTTAACGATAATCACTTAAAATAATAATAGTATATTATTTTACAAATGTCTGAAAAGTATGAAGATTGCGTTATTAAACGAAACGGTAATAGAGAACCGGTTTCTTTTGATAAAATATTAAAACGAATCAAAACATTGGGGCAAGAGAAAAACCGGTTACACGTAAATTACACATCTTTGTGTCAGAAAATTATCGACCAATTATACGATGATATCACAACGCAAGAAATAGATGAATTAACTGCTCAACAATGTGCTTCATTGGCCACTACCCACCCCGATTATGGTGTATTGGCGAGTCGTATTTTAATTTCAAATCATCACAAAATGGTAGACGAAAATTATTTACATGTAATAGAAAAACTTTACAACAATACGGATATCCATAATATCAAAACGCCTATTGTATCCGATTCACTATATAATACCGTGAGCGAGCATCATAAAACAATTCAATCTTGGTTTGATTTCGACAAAGATTATTTGCTTGATTATTTTGGATTTAAAACATTAGAACGAGCGTACCTTCTTAAAATCAATAAAACTATAGTAGAACGCCCTCAACACATGTGGATGCGTGTTGCTTTGGGAATCCACGGAAATGATCTAGAAAAAGCAAAAGAAACATATGAAATGATGAGCAGTAAGTATTTTACTCACGCAACTCCCACACTTTTCAATGCTGGAACTCATCGTCCACAACTTAGTTCTTGTTATTTAATCGCAATGGAGTCAGACAGTATCAATGGTATTTATAACACACTTGGTGATTGTGCTGCTATTAGTAAATGGGCCGGTGGAATTGGTATGCATATTCATAATGTTAGGGGGTCGGGTAGTCATATCAGAGGCACCAATGGAACCAGTAATGGAATTGTTCCTATGTTGCGAGTGTTTAATAACACAGCACGCTATGTTGACCAAGGTGGCGGTCGTCGCAATGGAAGTTTCGCAATTTATCTTGAACCATGGCATCCAGATATCATGGTATACCTGGATATGAAGAAAAATCATGGAGATGAAGAATCAAGAGCAAGGGATTTGTTTTATGCTCTTTGGTTAAATGACCTTTTTATGCAGAGGGTAAAAGACAACAAAAAATGGACATTAATGTGTCCTGATACATGTAGGGGGTTGTCGGATGTGTACGGGGAAGAGTTCAATACACTTTATGAAGAGTACGAATCCAAAAACATGGGTGTAAAAACCATCAACGCTAGAGATGTATGGTTTAAAATCTTGGATAGTCAATCTGAAACCGGGGTTCCTTATTTATTATACAAAGACGCGTGTAATACAAAATCAAACCAGAAAAATTTAGGAACCATTAAGTCAAGTAACCTTTGTTGTGAAATTGTGGAATACAGTGACGACAATGAGACTGCTGTTTGTAATTTGGCTTCTATTGCGCTGAGTAAATTTGTTATCCCACCAACAAATCCCTTTAAAAATATTACTGGAATTAAAATATACACAAAGAAAAACTGCAACTGGTGTTTGATGATGAAAAACGAACTAATGAAAAACAATATATCTTATACAGAAGAACTGGTGAACGTGGAAGATTTTGAATCATTTAAGAAACAACATGGGGTAGAAACAGTTCCTCAATTATACGATGGTGAAGAATTAATTGGAGGGTATACAAAAGTTGCTCAATTATTGAAACCAACATTTGATTACGACAACCTCCATAAGATCACCAAAATAGTTACAAATAACTTAAACAAGGTTATCGATATTAATTTTTACCCCACCGCCAAAACACGCACCAGTAATATGCGTAACCGACCAATTGGTATTGGCGTTCAAGGACTGGCCGACGCGTTTGCGATGATGAATGTTCCGTTTTATTCAACTGAAGCAGTCGTTATCAACCAACAAATATTTGAAACAATGTACCACGCAGCACTTGAAAAAAGTACAGAATTGGCAAAAATAGAAGGTCCCTACAATAGTTTCGAAGGGTCGCCCGCAAGCAAAGGAATACTTCAGTTTGATATGTGGAACTCAACTGTATCAAATGACCGATACGATTGGGACGCTTTAAAACAAACCATTAAGGACCAAGGATTGAGGAATTCATTGTTATTGGCGCCTATGCCAACTGCTTCCACTTCTCAAATTCTAGGTAACAACGAATGCTTTGAACCATTTACTTCCAATATGTATGTTCGTAGAACGATTGCCGGAGAATTTGTGATTATCAATAAACATTTGATGCGCGAATTGATTAATATTGGATTATGGGACGAAACCATTAAACAAGAAATGGTAAAATATAATGGGTCTATTCAAGAGATTAAACAAATCCCACAGGTATTGAAAGACAAATATAAGATTGTATGGGAAATACCTATGAAACATATCATAGACATGGCGGCTGATAGAGGGAAATTTATTTGTCAAAGCCAGTCGATGAATTTGTGGATGAAAAATCCTACATACGACCGTTTAACGACAATGCACTTTTATAGTTGGTCAAAGGGGTTAAAAACTGGAATGTATTATCTACGAACAAAAGCAAAAGCAGCCCCACAACAATTCACAGTTGAGCCAGATAAAATGGCATCAACTGGTAACGCTACAGAGGATGATTACGAGGAAGAAGATTGCCTGATGTGTGGTTCATAAAATATAAAATAAAAAACGATTATAAAATATAATCATTTTTTATAAGAATTTAAAAGATTGTTTGTTTCACATACCACACAGTTCATTGAAGTAAATGTTTAGTTCATCATAACTTGTAATGATATCCTTGTTAAATTTTAATTGATAATAACACCTAAAACAAACAAACACATCTACTAGAGAATTGTGAAGATTATTAGGTTCTGAATTATAGAAGTATTTGTGTAATTCTACTAATTTGGGACACTTATAGGCAACCTTTTCTTTGCTTTTCATGTCGTTTATCATTTTCACTAATCCTAATTCATTAAGGGGTTTGTATTGTTCGCTATTCGACACATCCAATGGTTGTCCGGACAATGGGTCCGTTTTACCAAACGCAATTGCGTTATCCCTTATTTCGAGTTGATGAAGACATTTCTCCAACATTATTCGTGTTTGTTGTACTTTACTTGTTCGTGGGAGTTTACACACATCAACCGAATTATACATAGTACAGTAAAATGTATAATTTCCTTTATGAATATAATCAATCATCTTATTTCTCGCAAATTCAACTCGAATCATTCTTTTATCAAATTTTATATTATGAGCAACACACACTCTTGCTTGTTTTAAATCGTTGACAAATGATTGAAGAGCGTGCATTACTGGAACACCTTTCGTTTTCATTATTTCGTTTGTAATTCCATGTATCTTCGCAACTTCGTCACTTATTGTTTCTCCTGGAGGCAGTTTAATAATATAGTCGCCTACATTCACTAATTTATCATTATCTACATCAAACAACAACCAACTTAGTTGGACAATATAAGGATATTTTTTAGTGTCATATAACGATGTGTTATAACCAGGAATAAGTCCGGTTGTTTCTGTGTCAAATACGATTACTTTCATGTTTTATAATGAAAAATTATAGTTTTTTTGTTTAAATCAATTTTATACATTTATTCTTTGAGTGTATATACAGGAATAACCTTTGACATTTCGTTTACTATTTTATAACTAAACCTGTGCTTGTTGGTAACCCCATACTCTTTGACACCATTCATATGATCTTTCGTACCATACCCCTTATTTTTTCTCATATTGTATCGTTCTTCCAGAATCGGATATCTATCGCACAAATCTTCTATATATAAATCCCTTTCCACCTTTGCCAATATAGAAGCAGCAGCTATTGAAGCGTACTTGTCATCTCCTTTTACTACGCAAGTGTGCTGGATGTATTCTCCATCTCTACTATATGGTTTAAAAGTATTACCATCCATTAAAATATGATCCGGAACAATCGGTAAATTATCAAGTGCACGATGTGTTCCCCAATAAGTAGCGTGAAATATATTTAATTTATCGATCATTTTTTCATCTACAGCAAACGTAGAATACGCTATTGCGTTCTCCTTCACATAATCATATGCTATCAATCGTTTTCGATGCGAAGTTAGTTTTTTACTGTCCACAATGTATTCGTTTAAATACTCTTCTTCTTGTGGAAATATAACAGCAGCGGTGTATACCGGTCCAAACAATGGACCCCTTCCTGCTTCATCTATACCAACTTCTAGTCTATCTTTTTCCAAATAACTTAACATATATCGTATTTAATATAACTTATTAAACACGATATATTTAATATCAATTTATTTATTTCTCTTCTTTTTAGTTTTATTATTTGATTTATTTTTTTTCCTTAATGTTTTCTTTTTATTACATATGTTATTGGTTTTACCTAATTTATACTTTTTATCCATGTAGCGCATGTCTTTGGTAAGTATAATACACTCCTTTGGTTTTTTGTTTTTTCGATATATTCTTAAAATATTAAACCGTGCTTTTTTGGCAACTGCTGCCTTTTTCTCCGTGCGACCTGTCTTTTTTTTTTCCATTTTTACTCCTTCTTCAATAGCCAGACGGCGCTTGCGTGTAGAACTTTTAAGTTTATAAGCATGTTTGCGTCCTTTGTAATCAATCCTTCTTAATTTAGGCAACAATGTTCGAGGTGTATGTTTTGTTATCATTTTATTTATATATAGATTCACATAGAAAATATTTTATTTTTTTCATACTATAATTTATATGAAAAACTTTTTACCTTTAATTATAATTATATTGGTTGTGATTTTGTTTGCCATTTTAGCATTTCAAAGTTCAAAAATAATTGAAGGGAACACAAACGCATCTTCTTCGACAAACGGAGCATGTGTGTATGACAAATGGTCTACTACAGGAACATGTACAGATGGAAAAATAGAACAAACTCGAACATTAACTTCTGGTGGAGATAGTTGCGACACTACTATAAAAAGAGAAATAGACTGTCAAACTACTAGTCAAACATCCAATCTAACAGATAACTGTATTCGACCCAATGATCTCACGGGATATGAATTTACACACGAAAATACTACCATGAGTAATTTTGAAATAGGGGGGTTAAAATGTGCTACAGATTATTATGGAACCCCTACTGCCCAAGCATGTTCATCTACAGGAACTCCTTATAGTTTTAAAGGGTGTACAAGAATAACTGCCGAAGTTAAAAACGGCAATACACGTGAGATCATTGTTAGTTTCTCAAAACCTATTTCTATTGAAGGGTCGCCAACCGATTTAAAAAACAATTTTAAATATAAAATAGTGACTGTTGATACTGAATTAAAAACACCAATCGAAGCAACTATTGTTGGAAACAATCAAATCAAATTGACTACTAGCAAAGAAGTTCCTCAAGACAAAACTATATTGGTAAAATATCAACAAAATAAGGTAGTCAATCAAGGCGGGGTTGAATTGTCTGTGGACGATGTTAAATTAGATATGATTGATGAAATATCAGTTGTAAACAGTGTCGTGGATACAAGTGGACCAGAACTTAAAATATCACATATTACAGACCAAGCAGCGAGTACGATTGTAATGATATTTAACGAAACACTTCAACATAATCCAGTGTTAAGTCATTCTGATTTTAAGATAAGGGTTAACGAAGGAATCGGTCGTTCACCAAACAAGGTAATTACGCAAAACAATAAACTTATTGTTACGTTAAGACAAACCATACAAAAGGGACAACGTATCCAACTATCTTATAATAAAAATACCAGCAATGGTTCCAAACAAGTCAAGGATTTACACGGCAATGCTTTAGAAAGTTTAGCAAATATTCATGTTATTAATAACGTTGGTTCTCCATCAACACACATAAACCAAAACAACCTTAATACTGAATCTAAAAAGGGGAGAGATGTTAATACTGACAAAGAAACTGCTTACTTCAATAATCAATATATTAAAAGTATGGGAGGTCACAATCCATTTCAGTTTTTAAACGAGAAATCAGGAATGGCATGTAAGATTGATGAAAACAATAAAAACAGAGCCATATGCGACCTAAACAGAAACAATCCAGTTAACCCATTAAACATAAATGACTTACAAGACAACAGAGGCGATGAAAAAGACAAGTACATATTAAAAACCAAAATAGTCCCCGTAGTTTATCCAAGGTGTCCTACTTGTAATGAAGCAGATATAGAAGACAAAGACAGTAAATTAGGCGAAAACAAAAATATGTTGGATGATTTAATAGATAGTATTACAGATGGGAAAAAAAGTAAAAAAACACCATCTTTTAAAAAGGTAAAACTAGAAAACAACCTTAGTGTTGGAAACCCTATGGAATTAAATAAGTCTATTTCCAAAATAATAGATGTTCAAGACAACCTTCAATTAAACAAGTTTGATAGAAGCATTAAAGGAAAGCAGACCAGTTCAAATCTTAGATTAAATCCTGGAATACAAATACCAGACATTAATACTGAGTTTGTGGAAAAGGCATCCGGTATTGCAAATGTAATACCTCCTAAATTTACAGACGAAAATATCCCAACCCAATTGACTAGCGAAATTGGTAATATTAAAACAAATAATCCATCAAGTGGATTTATCCCTCGATTAACCAGTTTTTCTGCTTTTTAAATAAATACAAAATTAATATACATCATATATTAATTTTATAATCTTTAATTACAACTCAATTTTCTGCTTTACACACGCCTTATCCATTTGAAATGTAGGTTCCTTTTTCTCTTTTGGAACGATTTTAATAACACATTTTGCCTTATGACCATAAAGCGGTGTTTCGCATCCTTTTTCTTTTTTATGGGTTTTCGACAGTTTCTTAATTTCATCCACGATTTTAGACATAGATGTATCACTACACCTGGCTCTAAAATGCTCATATCGTTCCCTTACATCATCGTATGACAATCCAGATGTTTTCTTAAGCATTTTATTGATATGTTCGTGTAAATTATACATCCATCGTGAAAACCCTTCCCTATTTTTCAAAGCAACCGCATTTAATGGCACCGCATTTAAGTTTTTACGCAAATTCATTCTACAATACTTACAAGGCAACGTGTATTTCAGCGACATTATAAACTGTCTGTGATACTTTTTCTGAATATCTGTGGGATGGATTGGATAATTGAAACTCATTGTATGTAAGTAATGCCATAAACTAGGTCCCCATACACTGGTCAACATTCCGTCCTTACTTTTAAAATCATCTTTATTGTATACTTTGTCTGTTTTGTTTCGTTTTTGTTTTCTAGTGGTCTTATGTTTAGTAGAATGCGTTCTACTATGTTTTGATTTTCTGGTTTTATTCATTAATATAAGTGTATATTTAATTTTTATAATATAAAATAAATCAATGCATAAATATTACTCGATAAAGGGTTTTTCTCCCTTAAGATATTTAATCAAATTTTTTTCAAAATTAGTTGTGGTATTGTTATTATAAATAGATACATTGTATTTGGTCTTCCAAATGGTTTCATAATAATTATTTGTACTACTATGTTCTTTTAAATCGACAATTGAAACTGTACTATTGTTTGGCACTCCATTTCTTGAAATTGCATGTGGTTTATTTAGTATTATCATATTTTATAATATGCTATGGGGTATAATTTATATTGTATAAATGTGTTTAAATTCGTTAAATAATTATACAAAAATATATAGTTTTATTTGTATATGGAGCGCATTAAATCATTCGCCAAAAATGCAGATTCATTTTTAACAAAATCAAATATATCAAAGAAATCACTAATATTGTGGTTTATGTTATTGGTTTTGTTTATCACAGCAGCTGTATTTGTATACATCAATTATATTAAACCTCAACTTGATGTTATGGATTACAAAGCAAATTATGAATTCAATAACACAGATGATAATAAAGGGAATGCTCTTTCTAGAAAGGCAACTGTTTACTTGTTTTGGGCTGAATGGTGTCCAAATTCCAATAAAGAAAGCGCAACTGGTAAACGATTGCACGATACATGGGATAAAATAGAAGAAGACAATAAAAAAGGTACATGGAAGGTGAATAACGATACCCTCTCATTTGTAAAAGTTAATGAATGCGACAACGATTTTTCTGCTCATGAATCAAAGGTAACAAAGAGCGAAATCGAAGGGTTTCCTTCTATATTTGTAGTATACGATGACATGGTTGATGATGGTAATAATAATAAGGTACTTCAAAACATCATATATGAATTGGACGCTAACCCAACCGAAGACACGATTAAACACTTTATTCGTTCAGCGTTAAATCCAGAATAAATATACCATCTTAGTTAACATTTTTAAGTCTTTCAATAAACGCCTCGCCTTGTCGTATTCCATCTATATATATAGACTGTCGAGTTTCCTTAGAATTAAAAATACCATTTAAAGCATTTTTAGAGTATTTAATTGTTTTCATATGTATTAAATAAGGAGCATCAATGTTAGATATCTTTGACACATTATTGATGTATATTTTAAGCATTATGTTGTACAAAAAACTAACAAAATCATCATCCTTAGAAATTGGAACTGCTGTGTATAAATCCCAATAACAATCAATCGCAAAGACTTCGTGTTTATCTATTCCGTCTACATTAATACAATAATCAATTGGCGTTTTAGTAGATAATCCACCATCCAAATAACACACTCCCTTATATTCTTCTGGTTTAAAAATACCAGGAATACAAGACGTAAAATACAAAGCATCCAATAATAAAATATCTGGTGTTGATTTGTAGTTAAACGCAATGAGTTTGTATGTGGACGCATTGATAGCAAACACCGTTAATTTTTTGTTGGTTTTATCGTAAAAGTCCTTCATCGTAAGGTTGGATAAATCATATCCACATGATTTAAATAATGGTTCAATAAGTTTAATAAAATGAACTTTGTTGAAAATTCCCTTGTTATTGAAATAATTAATGATGTTTATTTTATTCACGTTAAAGGTTTTGTGCCATGTTCTCTCTACAAAATACTTAACAATTGTTTCAAATTCTAGGTTTAAGCAAAGAACAGCAGACAAAATTCCTCCAGAAGATATACCGTAGTATCCATCTATTGTATCAAAATCAATCGTTTTGTTTTTATAAAATGGTTCCATTACTCCCAAATACTTTATTAAATTAAATCCACCAGAAGGCAATGTAATGTATTTTATCATATTTAAATATATTACACGATATAATTGTAAGTTTTTTATCTAATTAAATGTTAATGGACGATAAATTTAGAGAGAAACTAAACTTAGATGATTTATTTACTCAAGACAAGACAGAAACAAATAATAAAACAAAGGTCTATCAAAAGATTCTACAACGTGTTCATAAGAAAATAAAACTTACTTCAAGACAGAGAAATAATATGAAGTGTTGTTGGTTTATTATACCAGAGTTTATATTTGGACTTCCAAAATACGATACTGGTGCGTGTACTACATATATAATGGACAAATTAGATGGAAATGGATTTATTGTAAAGTATACATATCCAAACTTGGTATTTATTTCATGGAACCATTATATACCAGATTACGAACGAATTGCAATTAAAAAAGAACAAGGTATTTCTATTGATGGATTTGGTAATATAATAAAAAAGAAACCAAATAATGGTATGGGGTTGGACGACGGTAATTTCAATAATCTGATGTTGAAAAATGCTCCTGCGTCAAGCGGGGGATCATCAAGCAGCAATTCAAAAAAAGGAATACTTAAAAAACAGGATGACAAATATAAGTCGATTCATTCATATAAACCAGGTGGTTTAATATATTCCAATGAATTGATAAATAGTGTAAATAGCGCTACTCATAAAGACTAACTCACTATACAATAATGTATTAATTAATTTATTAATACATTATTAGTAAACCCTGCTTAAAACAATGAATTTTTATAAAAAATTACATTATTCATTATCTGTTATGTTGATACTAAACTTTATATTTGTATTACTTATATTGTTTTCCCCTAATGTTATATCTCCCATATCACGATCTATAGTTTTTTTAGAGGAACTACATATCACATTGATATTTGGTACAGATTGTATGATTTCTTCATTGGTAGTATTCTGTATCTCCTTATCTATATTGTTGTTTTCTAACACAGACTCCTTTACATCGCCCAAAGCATCGTATATATCAACCTTTTTTGCTATGTCTCTTATGATGACCTTATTAATATCATCATTCTGGTTTATAATTTGTGATGAAATGTTGAATTTTATTTGTTCTTTTTCACCATCGTGAGGTAGGGGATGTTCCTTATCGTATTCATTGTAAAAATCTATATATGCCTTTTTATGTAGTTGATGCACTCGTGTATATAATTTACTACTATTGTCTGTAGCAGTATCTTTGACCCATCCTTGTTGTTCATCTTTAACAATAAAGTTTTTCCTTTTTTGGTCTGTGCAATGAATGGGTCGCTCTGTAACTGGCATTTCTTCTAACCCCTTTAACAACTTTTTAGATATAAAGTTTTCTACCAATTCATTATTTCTCATGATATCCCCTAACTTAAATGACATATTGCTTATAAAGTCTTGAATCGGTTGGGCCTTAGAACAATAGGTATCTAGAAAAAAATTAATTGATATATTGTTGTTGTAAATCACTTGACCTTGATTGCTTTTCATTTTAATGTCGTTTGTCTCTTTTTTAATAAGATTTTGGTTTTCAATAATAGAGTATATTTGCTCTTTCAACTTGTCCATCTCAGTGGTAGTATTATTCTCCGATAATGGTTTATTGGTTACATCATGAATTGTAGTAGACGCATGTATTGGGGTGTGTTCTTGTGACAATGACTTATCTGGATTATGTCCTGAAAAAAAGGATACCTTTGACGTGTGTTTCTTGGTTTTGAGATGTTTTTCAAAATGAGATTTCTGTGATGCTTTGTAATTACACAATTCACAATAAAACTTACATTGTTTACTATTGTTTTTAGAACCGGTGTGGGTTGAACTGTCCAGATTATGTATTGTTGATTTACGCATATACGTTTGATTTTTATTAACACTTTTAACACTAAATAACACTTTTTTGTGTTTTTCTAAATGTTTCTTGGTTTCAATATGACGGAGGTAGTTTGAATGACGAGATGTATCATAGTCACAAATCTTACAAATAAATGAATTGATGGGTTTTGCTCGTTTTTTTGTTGTATTTACTCGTTTTTGCTCGTTTTTAGACATTTATATACATACGGAAAAAATATTTAAGTGTTTTTTTGAATGGTTGAAAAGTGTTAAAAAAGTGTTAAAAAAGTGTTAAAAACTACTTTAAAAAAATGCCACTTTTAGAAAAAATGCACTACAAAATGAGCAAAAAAACTACTCTAATATTTGCCACTTTTGAACGATAAATATCTGAAAAAAAATTACGACTAAACAAAAAAGTTCCGAAAAAAAGGCACTATTTCCGAAAAAAAAGGCACTATTTTGCCATTTCACAGAAAAAATAAAGAAAAAAAGGCACCATTAGAACAACTTTTTCCGTTCTAAGGGTGCCTTTTTTTCTTTTTACGACAGATTTTAAAAAAAAATCAAAAAATGACTATAAAAAATGACCCGTTTTTGACGAACTTTTCTAAATTTACCGTGTCGTTATCGTTTAAAGGTGACAAAAACCCGTAAAATCGTGGTCTGCTCCAGTCTCATTTAACACTTTTTTGCAAAACGAGCACGTTTTTGTCCAGACGGTCAGGTTGACCACTTTTTTAGTTATGTTATTGTTTCAACCTATTTATCGTCTCATACTTTAAAATTATGAAAACATTTTTTTTTTAAAAATTTAACACTTTTTTAACACTTTTTTTGCAAATTTCAAAATTTCTCGTCACAAACTTTTCAAGTGGTTCATTTTTTTATTACTGAAAATGCTAATAAACTGTAAAAAAGTCAAAAACGAGCAACTTTTTGGTTTTTGCTCGTTTTTGCAAAATTTGTGTCGCAAATCTACCTATTTTTAGTCAAAATCGCCTTTTTTTTGCATATTTTCGACCCTCTCAAAATGTGGATTTTCCTAATGGTGCCTTTTTTTTGTGATTTTCTCTATAAAATCAAAAAAAGGCAAAAAACGATATTTTCACATATCAACTCATACTTCGTGCGATTTTTATAAAAAGGTAAAAATGTTATGGTGTGGAAAAAAATCCACAGAAAAAAAGGCACCCTTAGAACGATTTTTTTACAAAACTTTTTTCAGATTTGGCGAAATGGACATCGTTGCAAATGGGAAATCTCAAAAAACTTTTGGTAAAAAAATCGTTCTAAGGGTGCCTTTTTTTATTTATTTTTTCTGTGGGTTTTTTCAATATGTGTTTTTTTGTATTTTTTCCCTTGAAAACGAGCAAAAATAAGAGTAGTTTTTGCATAAAAATATGAGATTTTTTGCTCGTTTTTTCTGCTCGTTTTTTGCTCGTTTTCCCCCCGTTTTTTACTCGTTTTTTGCCACTTTTAAGAAATATTTGAAATATTACCGTAAATAAGTATAATATTTAGAAATAATTAATATTATATTTACAAATTGTTGCGCTGTTTGTATATTTTATTGTATATCTCAACACCGCGTTGAAAATCCTTTTCACAACCAATATACATGGTTTTGATGGTTTTCATGATCTTAGGCATTACTTCTTTGTTTAATTTGTCTTCTGTCAAATCTCCTTTTATTTTAATGGGAACCTCTTTCTTTAAATCAAAGGTAAACAATTGATGCAACAATTCTATCAATTCACCTTCCCTTTCCTTTACACGACCTATCATGGTTTTGAAATGTGTTCCGTATTCCACAAACAATGAATCTTCTTTATTACGAGCATCCCCTTTAATTGTTTTACCCCATGGAACCAATACATCTTTGTTTAAACATTCCTTGGATTGGGTAAAATCAGTTAACTTAATATCACTAAACTTTTCAATGTTACTTGTATCTGATCCTTTGGGAACAAATGCTTTGTAAAATTCTTTTAAATCCTTCTGGTACTTGGATTTGGATTTGTCCGACATAACAAACTCACCTTTTAATTTACCGTCATCCGTCTTGATTTTCATAACATCTTTGTATAAATTTTCCAACGAAACAATCCCGGGTTCGTCGGCAAGTGTCATGGTTTCAATGATATCAGAAACCATTTTAACTTCACCCTTCTCTTGTATATCTTCTCCCTCTTCTCCTTCATTCTTCTCTTCACCTTCATTCTTCTCTTCACCTTCATTCTTCTCTTCACCTTCATTCTTCTCTTCACCTTCTTTCTTCTCTTCCTCTTCCTTCTTCTCTTTCTCTTCCTTTTCACCTTCCTTTTCACCTTCCTTTTCACCTTCCTTCTTCTCTTTCTCTTCTTTCGTCTCTCCACCTTCACCTTCTTTCTTCTCTTCTCCTCCGTTCTGTACTTCTTCTTTGGGTTCATTCGTTATGTTATCATCTTTTTCTTCCTCTACCCTGTTATCTCCTGATGGTTCTTTGGGTTTATCACGATGTTCTACATGTTCCCTAGTCAAGTATGGTATATCTTGCCCCTTTACATTCATTTCGCATGTATTTACCTTAAGTGTCATTTCTTTCTCTCCCAATTTCTTTGGTTTAAGATAAAATATCCTTCTAGAACACAAACTTCTTAATCCGATGTTGGAACGCCTTTTATTTTCATTGCTAACATTGTCAAATACAGACTTAATATTCTCTTCTCCAGTAACATCCTTGTATATATATACTGGATTAATAGCACTTACAATTGCACTATATGCTTGAAATATTTTGGTGTAAAACTTGGAAACATTTAAACACATTTCGTTTTTATTATAGTTTTCTTCTCCAGGTTCATTTACTACTTTTAGTTGTTTAAACCCATCATCAGTAATGGCGTATAAATCTTGATTACCATATTTAACCCTCGTAGATATAACATTTACATTGATAGGTTTTAATTTTTTTTTAAGTAAACGATGGGTCAGTACGGACACTTCGTCGCAATACGCAGGATCTGATAATTTAAGCAAATTTTGAAACGATTGTTCAAATATTAACTTGGACGCAAGTTTATCGATACTATCAATTAACTCTTCATTAAAAAATAGGTTTGGTTTTTTATTTGTCTTTTTCTGACTTTGAGTATTGCCCATATGTTATAAATATATATAATAAAATTGAATTAAATATAAAATAATCTTATTGTTTTAAAATGTTAAATGTTAAGATTAAGAATGTAAAAAATACAAAACGAAAAAAGAAAAATAAAAAAAAAGCAGACTTATGGGAGGCTTTTGACCATGAATATAATCCTAAGACACAATCTCTTGAATTAATGTATTCAAGTCAAAGTTCTGCTTCGCGTGAGATGTGTGAACTTTGTAATTCTCAGTTACAATATGCTGAATCCAATTACTTGACGTGTAGTAACAATAAATGTAGTGTAATTTATAAAGATAGTTTAGACCAAACGGCAGAATGGAGATTTTATGGAGCAGACGACTCTTCCAGTAAAGACCCAACCCGGTGTGGTATGCCGGTCAATCATTTATTAAAGGAATCGTCTTATGGATGCAAAGTAATATGCAATGGACGTTCATCATATGAAATGAGGAAAATCAAGCGATACACAGAATGGCAATCGATGCCCTATAAGGAAAAATCACAGTATGATGAATTTGAACATATTAAAGCAATGTCTCGGATAGCAGGTATTCCAAAGATGATACAAGACGAAGCATTACGACAGCATAAGATAATATCAGAGATGAGGACATTTAGAGGGTTTAATAGAGGAGGGGTGATAGCAGCGTCGGTGTACATTTCTTGCAGAATACATAACTTTCCTAGAACAGCGAAAGAAATTGCTACTATATTTAAGTTAGACCCTACAGCAGCAACGAAGGGATGTAAACATGCTGTTCATTTGTTAGAGAAAAACGAAACAGGAATGGAAAATAACGAAAAAACACATTTTCATCGCACCAAACCGATCGCTTTTATAGAGAGATATTGTAGTCGATTAAATATGAATCAGGAATTGACAAAATTGTGTAAGTTTGTAGCAATGAAAATAGAGAAAAACAATATTATACCAGAAAATACACCACATAGTGTAGCAGCGGGAATTGTCTATTTTGTAGCACAATCCTGTAATTTAAATATCACAAAAAAACAAGTGAATTCGTACAGTGAGATAAGTGAGGTCACTATAAACAAATGTTATAAAAAGTTAGATAAGATAAAATATACATTGATTCCCAAGAGTATTATTGAAAAATATTCCACATAATTATAAAAATATAAGTTTATTTGAAATTTATATTTTTATATCATAATTTTGTAATTTATATCACGAACAATAAGTTAGTCCTCCAACAATTCTTTAATCATTTTATTGCGCACATCATTCCAGAAAGCCCGGCCTTCGCTTCCCCCTTTATGTGTTACTTGTCCGGGGTGAAGTCTATAATACAACAATGGTTCTGGAAAATTATACACTGCCCCAAACATTTTCAACATCCTCAATTCCAGGTTGAAGTCTTCGGCCATTTTTTTAAGTTCAGGATTGTAGTTGCCGGCTTTAATAATAGAGGATTTCCTGTAACAAACAGTTGGGTGATTTACAAACCAGTGTGTTGGTCGTTGTTTAAAGTCTTCCCAACGTATGGTAGGTAGTCGTGTCAAGTCAACCACGCTCCCTTTTCCGCCTCGAAACATGTTTATTTGAGCACCACATATGTGAATGTCGGGGTTGTTTTCCATAAACTTAGTTTGTTTGATAATTCTATCTTGAATCATTACATCGTCGCTGTCCATCTTAATGATAATTTCATTGGAGCACATCAATACACCATGGTGTAGAGTATACCCAATGCCTTTATTCCCATCATTCTCTTTATAGACAACGGTTACAAACCTAGACGTCTTTTCAAAGTGCTCCAGTTGCTTTTTAAGAAGCATGGTATGTAACTTATCCGAACCATCGTTAATCCAAATCAACTCCATGTGAAACAGTCCTACTTGTGCCTTTATAGAGTCCAAACATTCCTTTACATACGACGCTTGAGTATTTAAACTGGATACTAAAACAGAGACAGATTTCTTAGGTTTTAAAAATTGAGAAGGGAGAGATAATTGGTTCATAGTTTCATAACTTTGTTTGGTAGACCCCCATTCTTGGTAGGCGTATACTTTTTCATGTCCTTTGTATTCAATACCACTGTAGTGGCGTGGCAAGAAATAATAACTAGGAAATACGCATATATTTTTATGCATATTGTAGTCGTTCACTATTCTTGTAAGAAGTCCAGGACCAACATTGTACCAAGCACGCTTTTGTGTTAATGCGTGGGAGACAGGGTTTTCGCGAACCCATTTGATACATCTCTGAACGATTAAATGATGAGGCGGAAATCCCATCGTACCGGTAGCAATCAATCCTTTCCGGATCTGTTCTTGCTCGTATCCAGCAAAACAGTTGCTACGCAATAATGTTTCATCAATAGGTTCAATACAAATGGAATCAGCATCTACAAACACCCCACCATACTTCTCCAATATCTCCCAACGGATAATGTCGGCCTTTCCATTGATTTCTTCCATTGAATCAATCTTATCTTTCAAGGTCAACGTCATCCCCCTTTTCTCCAACTCTTCTTCGTTCCAAAATATATACTCGAAACCCAATCCAACGTGCTTCTCTTTCCATGTATCCATAAACTTAGTAGGCGCTGGTTTTGGACCAATCCATAACTGGTGTATAATCTTTGGTATTTTAGACATTAATAATATTAAACAATTAGTTTTAATATTATTTATTTGTGTATATTTATTTATGATTATTAATAATGTTGATATTCCGTGCAAAAAGTCGAACAGAAAACTTTATTGTAACATATAATTTTTTCATCTAATATAGTCATTTGTTTATTACAACGGTAACAACTATTGCATTTTTTTTTTGGAATGTAAGACATAATTTTACAAATAAGTTCAATTGGTATATCCATTTAAATATAAATCATATTTTATATTTAAATGAATAATTTAGTTTTAATAACATCTGTTATAAATACACCGAATACTCCTTTAAGTTACAGTAAAACACGTTCTGTATTCACTAGGGAAGAACGGTTTCAACAAACAATGAAAACGATACAAAGTGTAAAGGAAAAAATACCCAATCATACAATAATGATAGTAGAATGTACGGATTTTACAGAAGAAGAAAAATACTACTTTGAAAATGAATGTGATTATGTATTAAACTTATGGGAAAGAAAAGAATTACATCCAAAAATTTTTGGAATAGGAAAAGCATTGGGCGAAGGAACAATGACAACAGAAGCTTTAAAATATATAATAGAAAATAAGTTTAATTATGATAATTTATTTAAAATATGTGGTCGCTACTGGTTAAATAATGATTTTGATTATAATGCTTATAACAACAATAATATGGTTTTCAAGAAAATAGAAGGAAATATTAATAACATATTTACATCGTTTTATAAAATTTCATATGATAATACTAAAATATTATTAAATTTTTTACTACAAACAGAGAGTAATATGAAAAGATTGATAGGTTATGAGGTGTTGTTTTCTCATTATCTTAAATATATAAATTACAGTAATGTGAAATTTATAGATAAAATTGGGTATGAAGGTGCGGTTACCGTGTGTGGTTCTAAATATGTTGGTTAACCATATTTATTAATTTAATATCAATTGTTTTTCTCAAAAACATATTATCATAATCTAAATGAATGTTATCTTTAGTATATATATTTTTTAAATATCCGTTTTCATCAGCAACCAAATCGTATACATTAAAAAATAAAATATTATTATCTTTACAATACTTGGATAAATATTGATTCGCATATTTTATATACATGTTCCTTACATCCGCATTACCATTTATACTTCTATTTTCTTTTAATGGATTTGGCATTATATTTTGAATAATTGGAGTAATATTATATTTATTTTTATAGTTTTTTAATATTTCACCATATTTATTAATAAGTCGTTCTAGTTCTGATTTATAATTATTTTTGGCATATTTGTAAATATTTTTTTGTATATCATTCCAACCATAACAAAACAAAACATAATCGCCGGATTTAATATTATATTTTTCATGACCATTACCAAGTTTTGTACCAACATTATAAATATCTAATCCTCTGTTTACTAACTGATACCAAGTTAAAGGTAATCCCGCAAATGAAACCCAATGTTCTTTTATTATTTTAGAGTTCCAAAAAAATATAGAATGACTGTCTCCTATTGCAAAAATATTCATATAATTATAAATATATATTATTTTTAAACCATGTAGGCGCTAACTCTTTTCTTCCCAACAAATCATTCATATACTTACCTATTAAGTCTACCTTATAATGTACTTCCCAACACCCATAATCATCACCTTGACCATGTACCTCTTTTTCTTTAATTCTTTGTTTTATTTTTTCAGTGAAATAAGAATAATTTAAACATTGTATGTGTATGGTAGAAAGATTGTTATCTAAATACCCGTACCCACTATGGAAACCATTTGGTAACTCTTTCAAACAGGATGTATGAATGGTATGTTTTCTTCCTTCCCATCTACATATATAATTCCTAATGTTATTAATTTTGTCGCCTAATACATAATCTGGTTCATCATCTACTTGAAGAACATCAAAAAAATAAGTCGCCCCGTTTTTTAAAGATTGCTTATAAGTTTTTATCAAATAATCTGTTAAATTTTCATTATTATGTGTCACCATTAATTCATCACATTCGTTTAATACAACAATATGATATTTTGCAAGTAAAATTTTTAAATTTTTTGTCAACATTTTCCTTAACCAGGCGTGATCGAAAACACCTTCATGAGGTTCATAAATAACATTACATTTTAAATCATTAGTGCTGCCATCAGTAGTATTTTGGTCAATTACATAAATATCCTCATCTGTAATAAATTGACGATAATGCCTTAACCATATTGGTAATCTAATACGTTCATTTCTAGCAAATGTCGCGAAACATATATCCTTTTTTGTTGTCATATATAATTATACATTGCTATTTATTTAATATTAAATTAACAAAATTATTTAATGTGTCATCAAGCAGTTTTATTTCATCGGTTTCATTATTATTTAAAAATTCAAGAGATATAATTTTATCATAATTTATATTTTTTAGTATATTTATAAAATTGGTGTATTCTATTTGATTGTACTTTATAAGAGGCTTCATGAAAGGCATACTAATATGTACGTGATTTATCAAATCTTTATATTTTATGATATTTTTAATATTATCATTCTCCATTATACAATTGCCAATATCTACCATCATTTTAATATTTGGATTATTTATTTTTTTAACTATTTCGCCAACTTGTTCTATTGTATTTAAGTAATTACAATTATATTTTTCACTGTTATTTTCAATGGAAATAATGAGGTTTCTAGATCCAATATAGTTACCTAACTTTGACATAAATGCAATAAAAATCTCATTATTATCTTTATTTAAATCCAGTAGTTTTCTATTTCTAGGGCAACCAAAAACTAAATTTTTCACATCACAGCTTATTGCAAGTTCTATTACGGTTTTTAAGTGTTTCAACAAAAGGTCGTTGTTATAATCAAAAATATTATCTTGAATAGTATAGGTAATACTTTGAAATGAATATAATGTTAGACCAGACTGTTTCATAATTTCTTTTTCTTCAATTAATTTATTTTTTATAATTAATTGATTCCATTCATCAAATTTTGTAGGTGCGATTTCAATATATTTTATTCCATGATTTTTTAAAATGTTATAATATTGTTCATTTTTTAATGAATAATTCGAAATATTAGAAACACATAACTTAAATTTTGATAATTTTGCGATTTGTTGTTGTTTTACAAATTGTTCTATACTTTTATAAATAATATCATTAGTTCTAATATAACCGTCGCGACCAAATTTAAAATATTTATAATTTATGGTGCGACAATCGTAATTAAATGGTTTTGTTGGATTATTTTCAAATATGTATTTATTTTGAAATAGTTGTAATATCTTAGATGTTTCTATTGGTTCAGTAAATAAATTACATTTTTTTAATTTATTTTTTAAACATACATTAATATCCTCTTTAATCCATTCTAAATTATACCATTGAAATTTGGAGTTAATATATATTTTATCGACATTGTTATTATTAATCAAATCATATATAATATTTTTTTTTAATCCATTTCCGAATAAAGCTGGAAGACGAATAATTAAAACATCTGTAAAATGTGATTTTACAAATTCTTCAAATAAATATCTATTTTTACCATAAGTATGATTATTAATATTAATTACTGTATTTTCATTTGATTTATCATTTATATTATTATAAACATCTATTGTACTAATTAAAATTACTTTATTTGATTTAATCGTTTTAAGTATACTTTTAATATTCAAAATAGTATTTGTATCTTGTTGAGGAAATTTATTCGCAAACCATTTTTTTGCTGGAATACAAGAGATAAATATAGTATCGAAATGTTTATTTTTTGCGTCTATTATATTTTTAGAATTATACAAATAATTAAATTTGTAAAATCTTGTTAAATAACTACCCACAAATCCAGAATATCCAAAAATAGCATTGTTCATATAATATTAATATGCGTTTATAGTTTAAATCTATTTTTCAAATAATCTTCAAATTCAAATATACCTATAATTTTCCCACAATTCACATTAATAATGTTATTATTTTCTTCAATAATACACTCTCTACTATCATTAGTAGAATTAACTTTACATTTATAAGATGTAAAATATGATTTATAACAAAAATGTTTTTTAAAGTTGGGATATATATTTAAAACCGTTTCTTCCATTTTCTTTTTTATATTTTTAACAGTATCTTTTTGTAGAACATATTTTTCTATATCTTCTATTTTATTAGATTTTATAAGAGGTGTATAAGTAACATGTGTTAATGTATATGTTTTTTTTGATATATCTCTAGGAAATAATGAAAAAAATGGACCGTCCATTACAGTTATAGATTCAAAATGTTCATCAAAATTTATCCTATCATACAAGAGACTAATAGTTAATTCATATGTATATTTTTTTTTTGACAGATTTAACTGATTGTAAGTGCAATCAATTAACACATCACATTCCAAATCATCATTAATAACAATTTTATTATCCTTTCGTGATATTTTTTTTACCTCAAATCCAAGAGTTAAATCGTTTTTGTTAATTTTTTTTTTAAAAGTTTTTTTACCTTATTAGAATTTATGATTTTTTCTTTAGTATTTATGATATTACCATCTATATTTGTAAAAGTATTGTTTTTAATAATATTATGATGATAATAATTACCGGAAAATATAGACATGTAGGTATCGTAGTCTATAAAAGAATTGTTTGCTATTAAATAGTAATTAAAGTCAATAAAATCTATTACTTCTCTATATTCATTTATAAATTTTTTATAACCGTTTAAACAAAGTTTTCGTGTTTTGTAAGATCTTGGGTAATGGTAACCTAGATGTAGTCTATTTTGATTAAAGTTTGATGAATTATTAAAAAAAATTGTGTCTTTTTCAAGTATTTTAATATCACCATCTTTTAAATTTGACCTTAAAAAAATATAACTATGTAAACCATACCAACCAGCTCCTATAATAATAATTTTCATAATATACATAATATATTTTTTTCATTTAAATACATATTAAGTAAAGTTGATATATATATATATGGATTTTGGTTTTATAATACCTACTTGTTGTCGGGAAGATATACATTTAAGACAATTGCATAGATGTATTAATTCAATTAGAAAGTTTCATTTGGATAATCATATTATATTAATAAATGATTCTCCAGAAAAATATGATATAGTTAAAATATTTTCAAAGTATAAAAATATACAGGTTATTAAAAGTTATAAAAAGGGTTCTGCGGATCAACAAGTATTTAAAGTCTTATTAGATATTGATTTATTTGATAAAGCGGTATTTATTCAAGATAGTATGTTATTGAATAAAAAACTAGAAGATATTGAGAATATAGATTTTAAATTTATATGGCATTTTACAAATCATCGTGTTCATTGGGATATTATAAAAGAACCTAAAACAGAATATAATATTAAAAATAAAATACTTAGTCACACAGATTTAATAAGACATAATGTATTACGAGATTATAGTCATAATGAAGAATTTCAAAAATTTTGTATTGATAAACTAAATAAAAAAAATGAATGGGTAGGTTGTTTTGGTAGTTTATGTATAATAAATAAGGGAATTTTGAGAAAATTAAATAATAAAGTTAATTTTATTGAAATATTTATTAACTCGATATCAAACAGAGACAGGAGAGTAAATGAAAGCATATTTTCATTATTATGTCATTACAAATATTCTAATGTAGATTTCAAAGAATCATATGATGGTTTATATTATGATGGAAATAATAGTTTTAAGTTTAAAGGAAGAAATGAAAAAACTGGATTTGATAATTTAAAATGGTGTGCAGTGCATAATTATATAAGTAAAATATCATTTAATAGATAAAGATTGTATTATATAATATAATATAATATAATACAATATGAAAAATATTACATTTGTGATAATTACATATGGACATCAGTATTTAAAAACTGCAATAGAAAGTATAAAACAATATTATCCCGAATTGGACATATGTATTATAAATAATAAACAGAATAGTAATATAAACATCACACAACTAGGTATAAATTATGATAATATTTATTGTTATAATAATGATAAAAATAATTTTGAATTAGGAGCATTATGGAAAGCATATGAAATAGTGGGAAACAAATATAAAAAATTTATAGTTATTCAAAATTCAATGATAATACAAAACAGATTTGATGAAAATATATTAAATAAGGATTTTGTGCCATTTTGGTCAGTAAATGTTTATAAATACGCACCCACCGTATCTATCTTTATAGAAAAAATGAAACAAATAAATATGGATATAAAAATAAATAAAACATGGAATAGTGTAACTGGTTGCTGTTGTATAATAAACACAAAATATTTAAAAGAATTAGTTATTAATTATAACGCACATTTATTATACGCTGATAATAAAGTTGAAGCAGTATGTTGTGAAATAATATTTGGTTATTTAATTAGTTGTTTATTAAATATTAACTTAGAACCATATTATAAAAAATCATTGTCATATTGTATGAAACACAATAGTTGGAAAGTATTAAGAAAAATAGGAAGTGGTCAGGGTAGCAATCCCCAAATTATTAAACAAATATACAAATTTCCTGATTATATTTTTGATAATAGATTAAAAATTATTAATTTAAAATGTAATATGGATATATGGAATAATATTATGGAAGAAATTTTAGTTATGATTGACAATAAAAATATAAAATTAATTGATTTAGTAAACAAACATAATATAAGTATTCAATATAAAAGTAATATTATTAATATAAATAATATATTAGCTTCTATTCATCATTATTTATATGTAAAATATTTTTTTCCAAATGAATTTATAAAAATTATAAACAAATATAAATTAAAATTAGATTCACCATACGACAATTAAATTAATATATTTTTATAATTATCTTTGGTAATTTCAATTATATTAGGTAGTATTACTATAAACTTTCCACCATTATTTAAAAATTGTTGGTGCTTTTTAATAATGTCTTTTGAATATGGCCACGCAAGAATAAATATTGTTTTTATATTTGGTATAGTATAAATTTCTTTACTATCATATATTTTAGTATGATAATAAGGTATATAATTATTTATTTTATACTTGGAATCATCAAAAATACTATCAAAATAGAAATCTATGAATGACAATATTGTATTTGTTCTTCCACTGGCTCCATATCCATATATTACATTATTTTTATTTTTTTCTTTATATAATATTTCCAACATTTGTTGTTTCCAACAAAACATATTATCGTATAATGTTTTAATGTCTTGATCTATATTTTTTTCATTATCCAACAAATGTTTCAAATTTGGATTAATATAAAATAGATTATTATAATGTTTCAAATGTACTCTTATGGAACCACCATGAACATCAATTAGTTCTATTTTATCAATAGTATAGTTATATTTTTTTGAGATTTCAATAAATGAAGATATTGTATAATAACTCATATGTTCGTGATATATAAAATCAAAATTTAATTTGTCTATGATATTTTTGAAGTAATGAATTTCTATTAATATAGTTCCATTTTTACTTAATAATCTTTTCATATTTTTAAAAATAACATCAATATTATTCATGTGAGCCAAACAATTACTTGAGGTTATGATATCAAAATATTTATATGTATTTGATAATGTTTCTGTTATTTCATTTCCAAAAAATGTATTATATGTTTTTATTTTTGTATTGGTTATATTTTTAATTGTGTCAGATGGATCAACACCAACACAAAGAATATCACTATTTATATCAAAAATTTGGTTTAATAAGACGCCATCATTGCATCCAATTTCTAATATTTTTTTAGGGTTATAATTATTGATTATTGTATTAGCTAATGATTTAAAATGACATTGTAAATATGGTATAGTAGAAGAATAATAAAAATAAGAATTGCTATTAATATTAGTGAATAACAAATCCTTTTCAATTATTTCTTTTATCTGTCCTGTTTTACAGTTACTGCAAAAAGATAATGTTATAGGATATATTTTTTCATATAGTGCTTCTTTTTTTGATGAAATAAATCCACCAGCAAGTGGTGATACAAATGAAAATATATCTTTTAACTTAAAATTACAAATTCTGCATGCTGATAAATTTTTATAATTACCTATATCATATAAATTTAAATTTTTTTGTTGAATTATTTGATTTTTGAGAGAGTCTATAGAAAATAATGAATTCGTCTTATGTATTGTATTTAATGTTTTATTACTATTATATTTTGTTTTATGTTTTTTGATATTAATATTTAAATTATAAACTTCATTAATAATAGAACACAATTGGTATTTACTAACAGTGTCAGGGGAAAAAATATGTCTTATTCCCGACCAATATAATTTTTTTGTTATTATATCTTTAATAATTTTTGATAATGTTAAACAGGTTACACCATTCCAAAAGTGATTTTCAAACCCATTAATAGTAGAATTTTTTTTAGAAATAACCCATTCTAACAAACTTTTTTTATCAAATAGTTCATTACCGATAATAGAGGTTCTAATAATAGTTGCTTTTTCAGTTTCCCCCAAATGTTTTGTTACACCATATATGGTATTATCATTTGCAATATTATTTTCTATATAATTTCCATTTTTTCCGTCAAAAACACAATTGGTTGAAATATGTATTAATTTTGCGTTTGATTTTTCAACAATTTCTTGTAATTTATGAGGGAAAATGGTATTAATTTTAATGTATTTACTATATTCATTATCATCCGTTTTTTGTGGAATAAGGCCGGCGCAATTAATTATAACATCATTTTCATTCAGTCCGCTTAATATTTTATTTAATGTTACCCATTTATCATTTAAAATATCAAATTCTTTGCGAGTTATGCATCTAATATTAAAATTATCAGATAATCTTTTAGTTACATAGGTTCCCAACATACCAGTAGATCCAAAAATATATATTTTATCAATATTCATTTAAACATAATATGGAAGATATATTTAAATGATTTCTAATAGAACATTATTAATATTTGGAGGCACTGGTTCATTGGGCAATAAACTTAACGAACGCTATTTAGATAACAATACTATTTATAATTTTTCTAGAGACGAACATAAGCACTGGAAGATGCGTTTAAAGTTTAAAAATCATAATAATCTAAACTTTATTATTGGTAATGTTGCCGATAGAATAAGAGTGAAGGAGTCTATCAAAAGAGTCAATCCTGATATTATTATAATAGCATGTGCAATGAAACATATCGAACAATGTGAGGTCAATACAAATGAAAGTTTAAACACTAATATGTTAGGTACAAAATATATATTAGATTCAATAGAGGATAATTTAAATACATTAAATAATTTAAATACAGTATTATTTGTTAGTAGTGATAAAGCGTGTAGTCCTATAAATAACTATGGTATGGCAAAAGCGCTATCGGAAACCTTTTTGGTTGAAAAGGCAAACTTTGTTAAAAATATTAAGTTTGTCAATGTTCGTTATGGTAATGTTCTTAATTCAAACGGTAGTATAATACCTAGATTACACGCAATGGGTAATGACGATAAATATAAAGAATTTTACTTAACACATGAAAACATGACACGTTTTGTTATGACTCTAGAACAAAGTGTTGATTTGATAGAATACACTATATTGAATGGTGAATCCGGAGATACAGTAGTATCTGAGTTGGTTTCATTAAAAGTACAAGACTTAATAAAATTATTCTCTGAGAAATACAATAAACCAATTAAAATAACTGGATTAAGACCCGGTGAGAAATTACTTGAATCACTGATTAATGAATCTCAATCTGGTAGGATTAAAAAAGTAGGTAAGTATACACATATTAAGTCTGTTTTTGATTACAAAGAAACAATTGATGCTACTAGTTTAAGAGATTATAATAGTACAATAAATCCTTTAACAAAACAAGAATTAAAGGATTATTTAATTAAATTGCAATTATTATAGATTTATTAACTTTTCAAATCTCTCCCCACAAACATCAACGCTTAGATTCTCCAACACAAACTTTCTAGGTTTATACGTAGATAATTTACTTATAAACTTCTCATACGTTTCCACAAACTCATCTTCCTTATAGAAATACTCACCACATCGTTCGTCCCAATATGATATAGAAGTAGCAGGGATATCACCGTATCGTGAACCGTGTTCTTGATTCATCGATTTTACATTCCATACCAATAACGGTACATCACAAGACAATGCTTCTTCTAATGCAAACCCTTGACTTTCGTGGCACCCAATCCATATTCCATATTTACACTGTTTCAACCATGAAATATAATCCGTTTCGTTGTATTGTTTTCTATAATCAAATATCTTATAATCTATGGAATTGTCGTTTGTATTTAAACTCAACAACGTTTTCTCAACGAATTCTATTTCATGTGGATGTCTGGCTTTAAAATAGATAAACACCTTTTCCTTTAATTCACGATGAATAGTTGGTTTAAATCGTTCTGTATCTACAGGAAAAGCAAACTGTTTAATCGGTACAACCCTGTCTGCCTTCATATTTATCCACGTTGCTGCCGCCCATTTACTAGGTTGTATATACACAGCATTATTATACTGATTATTAATAACAAATAGTCTATTATCGGGGAATACCGAAAAATGAGGACCGAAGATAAAACGTTTCTCAGGGAATTTTGACGGATCGAATGGTCGCACTGGAAAATAAATAATATCATATTCTGGTATTATTTTTTCTATATCGTGTAGACTTCCATACGCATATTTATAATTCCAACCATTCTTGTTACATATCATTTCCATCCCTTTCCTATTTTTGTGGTGAAAATTATCAACTATCAATAGATTCATTATAATGATATATATTATAATGAATTTAATATGTTATTTTAATAAAATATTCAATTATTAAAATCAATATCGTAAAATATACGATTTTACAGGAGCACAATTTGTCTGTGGATTTTCTTCTTCTTTAATCAAATTATCGAGCGTTTTAAAGTAATCATGAATGTCTGGATTTGTTGGAGAAAAATTCCAACAAAAATACCCGTACGTTGCTTTCTTAATAATATTATCGATGTAATAGTTCTGCCAATACGTATTCAATTCTCCTAGGGCATAATTACTCAGTACAAAATCAGCCTTGTTTTCATTCGTGTATTCTTCTGCCGTAATAGATACAATGTTTTCATCGTACATTTGAAGGGTGTTTAAAATCTCTTTTATATAATGATTTTGTAAATTACAAACCTCCTCCAAATCCACAATTGTATATGATTTTACTTTAATATTAAAAAATTTGGCAAAATAACAGAACAGAACCGATTGACACCCAAACCCTCCACCAATTTCGACTACATTTAAATCATAAGCAGACCCCTTTTCTTTTATATGTTTAAGCATGTCTAATGTAAATTGAAAATAACGCATTACCGTTGGCGAAAACCGATAATTTGTACCATTTATATTATAATTATCCATTGTAATAGGACTTCCTATTTTCATAACAATTTCTAATTCACTCCAGTCTACATCGCTTAAATTAATATAGTCATTGTATTGTTCCATGACGTTTTTATGGTATTGTTTTCCAAAATCTTCGTTGACGTTTTCCACTATGCTTCTAAAAAAATTGTTGTTTCTGAAGACATGTATATTTGTCCTGGTAATTTGGCTACAGAATAGTTTAAAATTATTGTACCGATTGTCAATTTTTTCACTTCGTTCCATTATAAAATAATATAGTAAACAATATTTATATTATGTTAATTATATTATGTTAATTATAAATTTAAATTAAGCAAGTGATTGTTGTTGCTGTTGTTGTGTGGATACATTGTCCGTAGTAACCCTAGTCCAATTCGCGGGAAACAAATCACCCATAATCTTGTTTCCCATTGCTGGTCCAAACCATTTATCGGGATAACATACTACTTTGTCGGCGTTTTGGTTTAAATATCCCGACCACCAACTAAACGTGCTATTGGCGATAATGTTATGATTGCATCCGGACATTAGCAACATTTGCGCCCAATCTTCTGCTTCCAAATCCCCCTTTACAAATCTCATTTTGGGGAAATCTTTTTTAATAAACCTTACATGGTCGCCTACACGTTTTAAGTCTTTTTTTTCACAAAAATAAATGACACGGTATTCTTCGCTCCCCGTTTCTTCTATAATCTTTTTCAACGCGTTTTTGTAATACATAAAGGGTAGAATGGGGTGGAAATCTTGAATGTTTTTAAAATCACCATGACGGAAATGCATAGAAATGGTAGGTTTGTCGAAATACATTATCTTGTATCGGTCAATAGTTTCTTGACGAGCATTTGTTATTTGAACGATTTCGTTTATTTTATTAAAATTATGATGAAAATATCGCGGGGATTGAAAATATCCAAACAACTCAAAACTTACATCGTCTCCTTGATTTTTAATATCAGGCAACGCACGGTAATGGAAATGAGGTTCGGTGTAACGCTTTTCTGGATGAAGTTGTGCGTCAACGTATGGTTTTAATCCCTTCAATAAACTATGCCAATACGTTGGACGAGGCGACCCTTCTTTGGATTGTGGATCCAATTTGTATCCTGGAATAACAAACTTTTTCCCATTATCAAAACAATACGACATAAGTGCAAACACTTGAAACAATTGGTTTCCCAATCCTCCTTGAATATATACTGATAACATTATACTATATTCACCAATATTATCTTTAAATATGTTATTGTTTATTTAAAATTCTATATTATCTATTATAATAGTTAAACCAATATATTTTCAAACATATCTTTTATAATTTTATCAAGAGTATCAAAGTGTCGTTTCCATCCAAGTTGTTTTTCTGCTTTGCTATTATCTCCCAATAACAAATCTACTTCGTATGGTCTAAAATATTTTTCATCGATAATAATCCTTGTTTCCCCATTCTGGTCTACACCATATTCATCTACTTCTCTTCCCGTATCATTTTTCCATTGTATGATATACCCTTTATAAGCAAACGCTTTTTCTACAAAACTACGCACTGTATGTGTTTCTCCCGTAGATAAAACGTAATCATCGGGGTTTTGTTGTTGTAGCATTAGCCACATACCCATTACGTAATCTTTGGCATGTCCCCAATCACGCTTGCTGTTTAAATTACCTAGGCGAATCATTTTTATCTTTCCTTCTGTTATTTCTTTAACACCGTTAATAACTTTCATGGTTAAAAAATTAACACCCCTTCTAGGAGATTCGTGGTTGAATAGTATGCCATTTGTCAGAAATAAATTGTATGACTTTCTATAACATTTAACTAAGAAATGAGAATAAACCTTTGCACATCCATAAGGAGATACTGGATTCATTGGCGTGTCTTCATTTTGAATGCCATTTAATACGTTACCATACATTTCACTTGTCCCTGCTTGGTAAAATTTAGTTTTTTTTTGAATACTGGATGAAAAACTTTTTATAATCTCTAATAAATGCAATACCCCAATTGCGTCTACTTCAGTTGTGTATTTTGGAAGTTCAAATGATACCTTTACATGACTTTGGGCTCCTAAGTTATAGATCTCAAGTATATCAAATCCTTTGTTGTCGTTGATTACATTATTTAAATAAGTGTTTAACCCACAAAAATCTGTTAAATCACCATAGCGAAGTATTATTTTATCGCGTAAATGGTCAATACGTTTGTTTGTATACAATAAAGATGTTCTTCTTACAAACCCGTAAATCTTATACCCTTTTTCCAATAATAACTCTGTTAGGTAAGACCCATCTTGACCAGTAATTCCGCTAATAAATGCTATTTTCATTTAATATAAATATTTATTAGTGTTTATATTGTTGTGAAAATATATATTGTTAAATTGAAACCATTTTATACAATAATATAGCATTATACCTTACTTACTAGACAATTAAATGAATGGATTATACATATTATACGCTCTCCAACTAATGATTATACTATACAACATATGGAAATTTAAGTCCATCAAAAAAAATTTGTATTACACAAATGGGAGAGATATTACATCTATAAACAAAAGCGAAATATCAAATATTCCTATTGACGATATAGGAGAATGGGGACAATATATTAATTTGGAATAAATCTAAGTTAATAAAGCGATAACGTATTACAGTGTATTATAAAGTATTATAATTTTTATTAATAAAACGATATTTAATTTTTTCTCGTTCTTTTTCTACGTGTCTTCTTATTCTTATTCTTATTCTTTTTAATAGTCTTTTTACCATTCTTTCCTCGACGTTTCGCCGTTTTTTTATGTTTTCTACCCCCTCGTTTACTAACTGATTTTTTACCAGAATTACTCTTACTCTTACTATTGCGTTTGATAGATTTCTTTCCAATCCAACCCTCTTCTTCAATTTTTCTTGTTTTAGGATTTATAACTAAAAAGTAAGTTCTGGTTTCATTTTTGCAGTTAACTAGTTTAATTTCTCGTTCTAACTTTGCTGTTGATTTTGTGTAGTTTAAAAAATTATTTGATATGGTTCTCTTAGTCATTATTGTATATATAATGTTTATAAAATAATGGTTTAATAAAGATAATATATGTTATAAAATATATTATCCTAAAATATTAATTAGAAATCGGCATCAAAGTTAAATGCCTCGCTCTTGTTTTCGCATGAACTCAACGAATAATCACCAACGCGCTTTTCGAAGAAATTTGTCTTTCCTTCAAGGCTTATCATTTCCATGAAATCAAATGGATTGCTTGAATTAAAGATTTTACCGTATCCCAATTGTTGACTTAAACGGTCGGCTACAAATTCAATGTATTGTGACATCAATTTTGAATTCATACCTATTAATTTACACGGTAATGCTTCAATAATGAATTCCTTTTCTATTTCCACGGCATCCTTAATTAATTCAAATATCTTTGCCTTCTTAGGTTTACGCGTCAATTTGTTAAACAACAATACAGCAAAATCAGTATGCATGCCTTCATCGCGCGAGATCAATTCATTGCTGAATGTCAACCCCGGCATCAATCCACGTTTTTTCAACCAATAAATACTACAAAATGAACCAGAAAAGAAAATACCTTCTACGCAAGCAAACGCCACCAAACGCGTAGCAAACGATGAACGGTTGTCTTGAATCCATTTAATGGCCCAATCAGCCTTTTTCTTAATGCAAGGGAAATTATCAATGGCGCGAAACAATTTCGTTTGTTCCTCTCTGTCTTTAATATAAGTATCAATTAACAAGCTATACGTTTCACTATGCACGTTTTCCATCATAAGTTGAAATCCGTACGTTGCACGGGCTTCAGGCAATTGAACTTCGCTTAAAAATCTCTGACCTAAATTTTCCAGTACAATACCATCACTGGCGGCAAAGAATGCTAGTACCATCTTAATAAAATGCCGTTCCGTTTCTTTTAACGAATTCCAGTCATTTAAATCTTTTGAGAAATCAATCTCTTCGGCTCGCCAAAAGCAATCCATCATTTTTTTATACATTTTCCAAATATCCTGGTCTGATAATGGAAACATTACAAATCGGTTGGGGTTTTCTGTGAGTAAAACTTCTTTTTGAGATTGCGACATCCTAAATAATAATGGTATATATTTAAATATGTTCCATAAATTTTATTTTTTTGGTGAAATTTATTTTAGAAACATCTCTCCCCACTTTATTTTGTAAAAACAATGAAATCCCAATTAACTATTCTAATATCACACAAACAACATATTTAGAAAAAGGGAGAGATGTTTCACAAACCAAACTCAATGGTTAGATTTACAAGATTATTTTACCTTTATTATATATCAATAATGAACGTGGATAAATGGTTGAGTAATATTAAAAATAAAAACAAAATTTACTTAAGAGATATAAAAGACAAAACAAACAAGAGTAAATGGATTAATGTTTTAAATAACAATCCAAACAAAGCAATTGAAGAGTATCATAAAATATTGTGTAAAAATAATCCTGAAAACAGAGGATTTTGTAACTTGCTTGACTTGTTTAAAATATTGGGCGCGTTAGAACAATTAAACAAACAACCCGAAATAAATCGACAAATGGTAGAAACACATGAAAAGGAAAAAGAGGAAATTAAGGAAAAGTTAGAAAGCAAGCATGAAAAAGAGAAATCAGACATTAAAAAACAATTCTCTCAACAAATTACTCAATTGGAAAATGAAAAGGGAGAGATGTTAGAAAAAAACACTCAATTACAAACAGAAGCAGAAAGCAAGACGGTAGAACTTACCAGTGAAAATGAAGCACTAAAACAACAACAACAAACTGCGAACGAAGATTTAATAAAAATAAACAAGGCAGTGGAAGATTTATTGGAATATATCAACCAAATGTCTGAAATAATGGGTAAAGACAAAAAGTCTATGATTAAAGAAGCACGAGAAAATATACAACGTGGTATACCCCAACCTAGTGGTAAAAGTCAAGAAGAAATACTTGAAAATATTAAAAAATTACAACAACAACAACAACAACAACAACAATAACAACAACAACAACAACAACAACAATAACAACAACAACAATATCACATAATTATTTGCCCCATCACTTAAGAAATAATTATATAAACATATTTATATAATTATGGCAACACCACCTCCTCCTCCATCACAACAAATCAAGGAGCCTTCTAGCATAAGCGCGGATACGATTATTTCGAAAATAAAGGGTATTACTGAAAAGATTAATGCTCTTAAGGTAAACATGCAACAACGTATTCAAACGATGCAAACGCAATTAGAAGCATCTACCGCAGATTCAGATGAAGAATCAAAACGACTTCAAGGTCAAATAATAAAACTTAGTCAAGGATTGGAAAAAACCAATCAAGAAAATTCTGAGTTAAAAGCAGAATTGGTAAAATTAGAAGCCATTAACAGTGAATTAACTACTTTAGAAGGCAAGGTTCAGGAATTGATTGAATCCAGTTCTGAGTCTGGTTCCGACCAACAAGGAGGGTATCAATACAAAAGTAAAAGTAAAAACAAAACACGTAGCAAACGCATCATCAAACTTAACAAGTTTGGTTTGTTGAAGTCGCGTTCCAAAACAAACAAAAAATCCAAAAAAATAAAGAAAAAACCTTTAAAGTCTAAGTTGAAGAGACGTGTTAAGGGGAAAAGTGTTAAAAAGGGAGGTGCAAAGAAAAAGAAGTCACACACCAAAACCAAAAAACATGTAAAATCCAAGAAAGGTCGTCGTCACCATAAGTAATTTAGGTATAATATTTAATCTATCATTAGTTTATATATTATAACACTATGATGACTAAATTACCCATAAATCCAAAAACAGCAATGACGCTTGAAAAGTATTTCAATGATGAGCGCAATGAAGATGTAGAGAAGTGTAAAGACGCTACTATCAAAAATGCAAGAGACAAGATACTTGCCATGGCTGAAACAATTAATGGTAATATTAAAACATCTACTGATATGGTTACAACATCAAGTAAGTTGGAAAGTTTAATAATAGAATACAACAAATTTATCAAAGATTCGTCAACCGTGAAGGATTGGTCGTCGGGACATGAAAAAATAAAGAAATTACCTAATAATTATCGCACACTGTTATCCAAATTAATTATACATGACGAAAAATTAAAAAGGATGTGCGATGAAAAAATGAAACAACACCCCTTAAAACCAATAATTAAGTATTTCGACACGTTAAAACAAAAAACAAATCACTTTTATTTACCCACATACGTTGTATTGAAACTGTTGCGTTATCGAGACCTTACATTTAGATCCAAAAAACACGTCGAAGGTTTCCAACACAATATACTACTTAACACAGTGTTACAAGTAAATGGTTCACAACGTATAAGAGAAACAAAGTTAAAGTTGTTTAAAAACTTCTTTAAATTTATAACCACTAACTTTAAAATATCTATTCAAAACGATGCTACGTTAAACCAAAACATTCATTTGTCAAACACTCCGGCAAATATTAAAGCAATAGACAAATACATTAAAACCATGGAGTCTCTTTTAAAATATTTTAAACAAAAAGATATACCATCATCCGCATCATTGGCAAAGGCAATACTAACTCAAAATGAAGTAAAAACATATGAAAATATACGAAAACACTTTGAATTTATTAACGAACGAGCGTTTGCGTTGGGCGAATACTTTAACTTTATACTTCAAGGGAAACAAGTCGACCATTTAAAGGTTTCCAATTTTAGAAAGTATATTACCGATATACGTGAAAAACTAAAAGGTGGTATTCAATTGACATACAAACCTCCCTCACCAGGAGTAGTTCGTTTTGAAAACTCTCTTGTATCCAGAGAATTACCTAGACAACGACGAAAGTTTGATGAAGCATTATATGATAGAAAGGGCAAGAGGGGTCCTTATATACCAAAACATACTCGTATACCACCACCACCAGATGTACCGTTGATTGACCCGAAGGAATTAAAGAAAAAGGTCAAACAAAAGCGGTCTAACGCGAAGAAGAAAGGATGGAGTGGTAGCACTAGTATGAGTTCCTTTGAAGATGATAATTGGGATAAAAGGGTGAGACGAAGAGACATGGAGGGGACTTATGGAGGAGGAAACAAAACAAGAAAAAAGAAGCGTAAAAAAAGAAATACAACAAGAAATAAAAAAAGGCATAAAAAAAAGAAACATAAAACCCGATATAAAAAAAGAAAAAAGAAGAAGCGAACTAGAAAAAACAAGTAATTTAGAAAAATTATTTTAGGAATGTATTGTATAATGAAAATCCCTGCAATTTTCAAAAACCAAGTTCTTTACTATATTGTTCTAGCATTCTCTGTTCTCAATGTCTTAGGTTATGTCAGTATGAAGGCATGGGAATGTTTAGCATTGTTCTGTTTAACCGCATACATTGTTAACATGCAAGTCAATAATGTTACCATTGGGTTGTTGGCCGGTATCTTTGTTGCCAACTTTATATTTAGTTGTGGTCGTGTAAAAGAAGGTCTTGAAAACGCAATGCAATCTCCAGAAAAAGATGTCGAAAAGGCAGAAGAAGCATTGGACCGTGCCCAAGAAAAGGTACAGGAATGTGTTGAAGGAGAAGAAATGGTCGATGGTGAATGCGTTGCCGTAGCAGATGAAGCGATGACCAACGCCAAAAAGGCAACCGATGTTGCGAAAAAGGCAATTTCCGACATGCAGTCTATGTTGAAAATGTAAATATTATTTATTACTATGAATTATAATACATTAACTATCAATCATTAATTTTATTTTATATACAAAATATATAAAATGAAACTACCAAAGGGTCTAAATAAGGTGTTAAAAAAAGCAAAACTTAACAAAATACTTCAAAGTAAGATATTACTTTATGTTGTCGCGGTTGTTGCGTTGATTTATGTGGTTCAATTGTTAAATGACCGTAAAAATAATATGGTAGCCGTATTTGCCATAACAGCGTTACTTTCTACTTACTTTAGCAAAAACATGATTGTAAATTTAGGAGTAGCATTGGCGTTGACCATTGCGGTTGGTGCTTCCAATATTCTTCAAGAAGGATTCGAAGACAATGATGAAGAAGACAAGGATGAAGAAGACGATAAACCAAAGAAAAAGGAAGGAATGAAAACCAAAAAAAAGGGGAAGAACGCATATTTTCTTAATGTAGACGATGAATGTGTTACCGCAACACCAACTGACTGTGCCGAAGGAGAATGTTACACCAACAACAAATGCACTGAAAAATTTGGACAACGAAGTGTTCCAAAAAGCACTCCAGCATCTGTAGATGGTAAAAATGATAAACCGGGTGACCGCATAGATTACGCATCTACCCTAGAAATGGCATACGATAATCTTCAAGGTATGTTGGGAGAAGGAGGAATGAAAGGACTTACGGACGAAACCAAACGTCTTGTGTCTCAACAACAAACCTTGATGGAATCCTTAAAAACAATGACCCCAATTATGAAAAGTGCCAAAGAAACACTTGATAACATGGAATTGCCCGATATGAAGGAAATGCAAGGGATGTTTAATAAACTTAATATTGGGAAGAAAAAATAATAATTTATGGCAATTAAACCTTTTAAACGAATCTCCTCTGTAACGCATACAATAAACTCATAACTAATTACCTTATGATTTTATTTATATTGAATGTATATAATGAAAAAGTATTGTCCTCCAGGAGTATTATGCATAGAAAATACGACAATGGTGTTTTTGATTTTAATAATTGTATTAAGTGCTATTGTATTAAGTGTTGTATTAAAAAAAGTTAGATTTAATATGAATATTGTTGCTCCAAATCACGGTAATGGTCATATACAAACCAATCGACCAGGATTTTTTGGTATATTCAACCATCCAAGTAGTGTGTTTTTAAATCCTCATGCTCCTCCTTTAAAAAATGGAATGTATCATCCAAACAATAGCAGTGATCCGCGTGGCGTCCCAATAAATATACCTACTCAGTCAACTGATAGCGCGTATGGTCAAATGGGGGTGTTGACGCGTGACAATGGAAAGGAAACCATATTACCGCTAATGGGTCGTGTATTGATAAGCAACCGTAGTAAGTTCCAATACTATACAATTAGTGAGAAATCAAATGTAAAACTTCCTATTTATCATAAAAACAAAAATAGCATGAATGAGTATGGATGTGATGAATTATTTAATGGAGACAAAATATACGTAGAAGGGTATCGTGATGTTTTTGTTGTATCTATTTATGAAAATTCAGCACCGCGATATATACCTCATTTATAAAGAGCAAACAGTAACATGTTTGTATACTCCTAATGAAATATTTAATAATATTAAACATAAAATATGTTATAAATGTATATATGATTAATACTTTACTAGACGATTATAATAAAAATTACAAAAACAGGAAACGACAAAACTCGTTGGGATGTTTAAAAGAGTTAAACCAAAATTGTATAAACAACACCATGATCCGGTTAGAAGACTGTAAAGACAACTTGTTAGTGTATAAAAAACGATTCAATGTTATTACATCGTTGAAATACGGTGAAAAACTAGGAAAGGACGAATCTGGTAATTATAATATATTTACCAATGGAATTTTTCAACAGATGAACCGGTGGTGGTATGCCGAAAACCGTTTTAAAACGTATGAATACATTGAAAAAGATTTAGATGAATTTACAAGATATTTAGAAACATATTACAACAATATTCTTATGTCAGATGGGTTTAAATGTTCTCGCATTACAAAGGATACTCCATATATTAAAATCGCAACGTTTAACGATGATTTAAACGGTTTTATTAAGCAAATGGTAACTGGTATTTATACTTTAAAAAAAACGTATACGGATAATGTTGAAAATGTGTCTATATTTGGAACAAAGATAGGCGATGAGAAAGCAAAAGACATAGTTGCTTACGTTGATCATAAAATAACAAAAATGCTTTACTATAAAAACATCTTTCTACAAATGTGTAAATAACTATACTGTATCGTCTATTACCTTATATAATAAATTTAAATGTATTATAAATTTATTATAACTTTTTATTCGTCGTCCTTGGTTTCTAATTCGGTATTGAGTGGATTGGTCCCCCTTTTCCCTTCTAATTGTGTTTTTACCTTATTTGCTTCCTCCTTGTGGTTTGATAAACTATAAATAATTTCTTGCATCATATCTCCCACAGCATTGTTTGATGCTTGGTCTGATTTAATAAACTGTGTAGTTATATCAGGGTTTGCCAGTTGTTTTTCATTGGAAAAGTTAAGTTTTAAAATAACATTTGTTTTGGGAATAAAAACATCACCTTCTACGTAATATTTGGCTTTTATCATGTCTTTTTTGAAACCTTTAAACCACTTTAAAATGTCGGTTGCTCCACCGGTTTGGGATTTAGTTTCATCATCTTTATCTTGTTTTTTCTTGAGAATTGTTTCAATAATGTTGTCTTTTTCAAGAATAACTTGATTATGAATTACAGTCATTAAATTTAAACGTTCACTAGCAGTATCCGTATCTTCCATCATGGCGTTTAGATTATCATAACCTTCTGTAAACTTTATGGAATCACACTCCATATCATCATTTGTTTCTGATTCAATAATGTCATAATAGATTTTCGCATTTTTATACAATTCATCGTCACGTTTGTTGTTGTCTTTACCAGAATAATAATTGGATAATTTATTAAACAATTCCATACTATTATTGTCCTCTCCATTTTGTCCAGTGGCTTCTTCTTCTTTTTCTTCTTCTGTTTCTTCTTCTTCTTTTTCTTCTTCTGTTTCTTCTTCTTCTTTTTCTTCTTCTTCTTCTTCTTCTTTCTCTCCATTTTTCTTTTCAATAACACATGCTGTTTTTAGTAGAGCATTCATAAATATACCCCAATCATCATTATTTGATAAATTTGTAAGTAATATTTCCTTTTCTGCTTCCTTTTTATCGTTATCACTTATAGATGTTTTACTTTCGTCTGTTGTATTGTCTTCATCTTCATCATCTTCTGCTTTCTTGTTATCACTTTCGTCTGGTGTATCGTGTTCTCCTCCATCATCATCTTCATCTTCTGCTTCATCTTCATCTTCTATATCTTCTGAACTAGGGGTCCATAGTGTTTTTTCGATAGAAATATCTACATCATCTAATGATGTTTCATCTTCTTCTTCTGAACTAGGGGTCCATAGTGTTTTTTCAGACACTTCTATGCCTTCTTCTTCTTTTGTTTTACCGCCAAGTTGTTTTTTTAAAACTACATTTACTTTTCTCCTTTGCTTAGGACCACGCTTGATTTTTAATGTTTTGTTTTTAAGATTATGTGGACGTTTTCTTCCATTACTGGCTTTGTTTTTTTTGTTTTTCTTATTGGGTTTCTTATGAATATTTCGTTTGCTTTGATTATTTGATTTCTTTATTTTATGTAATCTTTTTTTGGTAATATTCATTTATATACATAAAATTATATTATTTTATTATATATTAATTATAATGTCTAATTCTGAAAACAAACTTAGAACAAATTTGGGACTAAAATGTAGATCTACTATTACTGATTGTAAGGAGCCATATTTACAATGTTTAAAAATAGAAAAGGTTAACGGAGAAACCAAAACAGATATATGTGATAAAAACAACGTCAATTGCGGAACACAGGATGAACCTACTGGAGTATGTTATCCAAGTTCTATTAATAATGGTTCTATTAAAAAACTAGAATATATAGATGAAGAAACCATTAAACGGGAAACGGCGCAAAAAAAGAAGCAAGAAAATGATAAGAAAAAAAAAGAAGAGATGATAGCAATGATAGCGGGTATAGGTATAGGAGTTGTAGTACTAGTATTTGGGGGGAGATGGGCATTTCGAAAGATTAAACATAGAATGCAAAACGAAAACCAGTAAATCATTTAAAGCAATTTATGTATAGTATATTTAGCATAATAAATAATAAAACTCCTAAAATTTAGGAAATTATTATTTTATATTTTGATTACACAATATCAATGTATGTTGTAATTACAATTTGGTAGCATTGTGGAGGTTCTGTAGTGTTGGTTTGTAATCTGGCGCTTGTAAATCCGGGTTGGTTCGTGGGATCATTTTACCAATAACTTCTTCTTCTACAGTTCTAGGGAATTGATTCATAACACTAAGTTGTTTTGACTTTTTAACTTCAGATGGAGAAAAAGTCCGAATTTCCTCTTTTTTACTACATCGCATTACAAGGATATATGCTGCGATAATACCAACAATACCCATAAGCATATCTAAACTAAATAAACTAAGAGCAACCATGATAACAACTGCTTTACCTACAATAGTATCAATTAACATACAAACATTACTAGGAGGTGCAATGTCCACAACAATAAAAACGACCATCAATAAAGACAATACTAAATAGGTAGGACTACTAGGCATCATTTTTAGTAGATTTTTCATATAAGATAATATGATATTTTATTTATTGAAATTAATGACTATCAAACAAAATAAATCCTCCTAGTAAAATGGTAATAATACCAAAAATGTTTTTAAAGATTTGGGTATCTATTTTACTTGTGAAATATGAAGCTAATGTTCCCACTACAAAGAAAAAAGATAACGTTAAAGCATAATTCCATTTAATACATTTTCCCCCGTTTCCACCGCATATTTCTTTAGCAAAAAAATAAACAGCAACAATACCTATAGGAAGCAGTAAAGATGCTAAAGAAGTTCCAATGGCGGTTTTGTAATCATTAATAACATTTAAATATACCAGTAAAGGAACAATTACAATTTCGGCACCTCCCCCAACAAAAGATGCGATTATTCCAGTTAATCCACCAATCATCATTAATTTTAAAAAGTTATGATCCACTATTGGAAACAATCCATTTATGTTTTTTTTTAAAAAATCATTATTGTTTATCATATTGATAACATCATTTAACATTCTTATATAATAGATAAACAAAACAATAAATAAAACAATCTAAACCCAAATTGTTTATTGTATTTGTAAAACAATGACGTCACTTGTGGAAGAAGATGAAATTGCTATCTATTTAGGTCAAAAGGGGTACACTATTAAAAAAGAATTTATTAGTATACAAGAGCAAAATTTAATTAAAAAGGAACTAACCATGAAACCGTATGTTCCTAAAAATTCACTTGCCAAACCAAAATCGTTTCCTGTATACAGAGAATCTAACAAAAAATTATACCTTCCCAAATTTTATGGTGTAAAACATTATGGTGATCCTGAAATATCTAAAATTGGTTCAGGGAAAGAAATAGACATTGAATTTAAAGGTGAGTTACGAGATTACCAACTTCCTGTTATTGATGCGTATATGAAAGCAGCAGAGAAAACAGGGGGAGGGTTATTGGAATTACACACAGGAGCAGGAAAAACTGTCTGTGGTCTTAGGATTATATCTAAAATCAAGCGAAAAACGCTTATTATTGTTCACAAAGAGTTTTTACTACGACAATGGATGGAACGTATCGAACAATTTCTTCCTACCGCAAAGGTAGGTAGAATACAAGGAAGTATCATTGATATAGAAGGAAAGGACATAGTGATTGGAATGCTTCAGAGTTTAAGCATGAAAAAATATGATATTAAACTGTTTAGTGATTTTGGACTGACTATTGTAGACGAAGTTCATCATATTAGTAGTGAAGTTTTTAGTAGATCATTGTTTAAAATCGTTAGTAGGTATACATTAGGTCTTTCCGCAACATTAACAAGAAAGGATGGATTGACAAAAGTTATTAAAATGTTTTTGGGGGATGTTGTATTTAGTAAAAAAAGGAAAGGAGAAAACAAAGTATTGGTAAAGGCAATCGAATACATAAGTGGTGATTCTGATTTTGACAATGAAGTATTAAATTGGAGAGGACAAGTCAATTATACGTCAATGATAAAAAAATTATGTGAATACAATAGACGAAGCGAGTTTCTACTACACATTTTAGAAGATACAATTAAAAAAGGGTCTGTAGAAGACCAAATTATGATATTGGCGCATAACAAAAACGTTCTTCATTATTTACACGACGCAATCAAGCATCGCAATATTGCGACGGTGGGGTATTATGTTGGAGGGATGAAAGAGAAAGACTTAAAAATAAGTGAAGGAAAAAAGATTATCATTGGAACGTATGCTATGGCAGAAGAAGGATTGGATATTAAATCACTTACTACATTGCTAATGGCTACTCCAAAGGTTAGTGTTAATCAAGCAGTTGGGCGTATTTTAAGAAAAAAAGATCATGAAGCATTAGTTATCGATATCGTAGATGTCCATGGTATATTTCAAAGGCATTGGACCAAACGATTGCGTTTTTATAAAAAACAGAAATTTAAGGTAATAAAAAGCGACAGCAATAACTTCGATAATGACGAATGGGATACAATTGTAGAACGAAAAGGGGATACCCCATTTACAAAGGCAAAGAAGGCAAAATCAAAAAAGGTGTCTTCAAAATCATCATCCACAATAAAAATTAAAACCGGAACCGAAATATTAAACCGATCATGTTTAATCGACGACGATGATTAGATAAATCTACAATTTTATTGTATAATAAGATATTTTACAATAAAATTAAATAATACTTGCTTTAAATCATCATTTATTTAAGAATTTTATATAATAATAATGTATAATTAATGTCTCACATTAAGGTTGCTGAGTTAAAATCGGTAAAAGATAACAAAACGCCTATTAAGGCAGACGATGTTCTTTCTATTGGAGAAGACATCGTAAAAATATTTCCATCGGGTGTAAATCTAAAGAATATGGCGGATGCTACGATGAAAGTATTATCAAAGGTCACTACGTTATATCATTTAAATGGAGAGCAGAAAAAAGACTTGGTAGTAGACATTCTTTGCTATGTAATAGACAATACAGATGCCGGTGCGTTGGAATTTCTAGACCCTGTTATCAAAGATATGCTTCCTGGATTGATTGACACTCTTATTATGGTGGATGGTGGTAAGTTACACATCGCCAAACCTAAAAACTGTGCGAACAAGTTAAAAGGTTGTTTGGGATGCAAATAAGTTAAATCAAAGTAATTATAATTTATTTAGAAATGATAGTGTTGTAATATGTTATCCATTGAAAAATGGTTTCATTTCTACCTGGTATAATAGAACCATGTGAATGGTCGTCTAAATAATTTACAAATGTTCTGTCGCAATATGCTGTATCATTTTGGTAGTTTAAAAGACTGTCTACAAAAGAAGTATAATGATTGGTCCAGTGAGACAACATATCACTTGCAATTTTTTTACAATAATATACCGCATGAGAGGTTGTCTCTAATTCATCACTTAAATAAGTAATGTTCCAAATAGGAAACATTTTTATTTCTTGTATCAAATAATTGTATGTGACACGATGCGTATCATCATATTCAAATATTAACCCAATAATACTAGGTGGTAAATCAAACACTAAATTACGATGTTTAACTCTATGTTCAGAACGTTTATCATATATCGTACCTTCTTTCTTCATATTCAAATATGGTATTGTATATTAAATAATATTTCAATTATAATAATATTATTTAATTTTATGTTTATTTACTTTTTATAATGATTGTAGTTATCTACACAATTAATGTTTGTTTTAGTGATTCCTACAGGACCCAATGCGTTGTGCGGGGGGGTTATATTGGGAGATTCAAACGAAGTGCCAATTGGGGTATTGCTTTGATATTGACTATAACCACTGCCACCCTTTTGATGATGCTTTTTCTTCTTTAATTTCTTTATCGTCTGTCGTTTCTTTCCTTTCTTTTTTTTGTGAGATTTTTTCATGTGTTTACGCGATTTCAGTGTTTTGTTTTTCTTTGATTTTCCCTTGCGACCCTTTTTACGTAGATTTTTTGATTTCTTTTTACCAGCACCACACTGAGATGCTACGTAACGAGAAACAGGTGCGTATCCTCCCTGAACACTGGAAGCATTCGCTGCCCCTTCATTGGTATATCCATATCCAACCCTATTATTAAATATGGCAACTCCTCCCTTACTACCGCCACAATGGTTATATTTTACAGCACCAGAATAACCAAAACCCATATTTGCTTTGGCGTTATTCGCCATTGAGTTCATGGTTGCTCCGTATGCTCCTCCCTTTTGAGTTTTATTTTTTGTTTTGCGTTTTGAATTTGTCTTTTTACCAACAATTTTTTTGGTTTTTGTATTGCCCTTTGTCATTATATATAATAACAATACAAATTATTTTTCTATAAACATCATATCTTGAGCATTACTTATTGGTTTATTTGTTAATTTTATCGGTTCCCATTTGTTATATTTTTTATTAAATATACATTCCATATTGTAACTTTTATGCAACATAAACTTATTTAAACGCGTATCTTCAAAATAATCTTCATCTTCACTTTCTTCTATTAAATCTATATTATCGTTTTCGCGAATATGTCTGAAGAGTTTATTCATAAAGTGACTTGTTTTAATATTACCAATATAAGCATATCCTATATTCACTAAATCATCTGTTCCTTTACAATATAGTCTATACACATCTGTTTGTATATCTGCTTCAATTGTAAATACTGCTTCTTGTGTTTTGTTTATTTCAACACGTTCATTTAAATATATATTTTCGGTCCATGATCGATGTTGAATACAATAGATTCGGTATGGCAATTTTTCAAGTTTTGACTTCATTGTTTTATAACATGTTGTAATTATTGGAACCTTAAACACATATTCGTGCTTTAGATATATTTTAGGCGCAATATTACATTTTAAAAGAGTATTGATTATGCTGAACTTTAAATACTGTGTCTCAAATAGAATTTTTTTGTTTTTATAGTAAAATATATTTTCAATATTAAATATATTTTTACCATTTAATAGTAAATGCGTTCCAAATAGAATTGTACCATTCCCGACACATAATGCAGGATCAAAATTGCAAGCAATAATCTTTATTTCTTGAAAACTCCTTGACTTAAACACGTAATTTAAATGAACACATACGGGTCGTCCGTTTAAATACGTAAACCAAATAAAATATTTCTTTCCCATTGGGATACTAATATAAAACCTATTTTTTATATCAACCTTGTTATGTAAAGTTTTTTCATAAAAAGGTTTTATATTTGGGAACTGTGATATTAAAAACTTGCGCTCCTTGTTTAATAATGTAGACGATGTACTGTGATTACGATACGAACGTTTTCCTTGAAGGTGAAATTTTGAATTGTATGCCATGGATTATATATATAAAACCATAAATGCTTTTAAATATATTTGTTTAAATATATTTATGACGATTTATGGTTTATTTTAATAATTAGAAAATCCTGAATCAGAAAGAGCACTATTAAAAATAGTAGAACCATCTGAAACGGGTGACTGATTTGTAGATAAAGAACTATTATTTGTGTTGGAACTATTTGACAAGGTATTATTTGATTTTTTCAAATCTTTCAAGTAGTTTTTAAGTTCATTTTTCATTTTTGATTGAACATTTGTTGATTTTGCGTCGTTATTAGTTTTATCACCATTAACGCTACTTGCTGTATACATACCTTGGTTTATTTTTTTATACATTTCCTTGTACTTTTCACGTGGTTGATTAACTAAATCTCTTGTTTTTGGTATAGTAAGATTATGTTTTAAGAAAATATAAATATAATGAGCACATGCAATCAAAACCAATGAAATACTTATTCTTTGTAAAATCCAAAATATCATATACATAAACTTATATTAACTTTGACAATAAATAACTCATTGTTTCTTGAAAAGAAAAATTGTTTTCATCTAATTGGGAGAGAAAGTATGCGTCGTATATCTCTCCCTTCTCGTTTTTTTCAATTATAAAGGATACATTACATTTTTCGTTTAACTTGAAAATTTCTTCTTGGACAATAATGTTTTGATGATGAATTGGTATATTTTTTATTCTTTTTCGTATCCATTCGTTGTTATCTACATACATTGTATACTTGTCTAAATAATTATTTAATTTATAATAACAATATTCACTGGTTGCTTTGTCTGAGTCTACGAAATATCTATAATATTGATTATTATAAATAGTATAATATCCATTATCCGATAATATAATATTTTTAGTATTATGTTCATAATATAAATTATTTTTTAGTTTGGTTAGGTTTAGCGTGTTAATATTTAACTCATCGATATAATACTTCATTTATATATATTATTTGAAACTATTTAAACCGATTTAATAAGATAATTTATATATGGTAAAAGTTGTTTTGGTAAATAAAAATGCTTCATTAACCGAAAAATCGGTTAAAAACATGGTTGTATCTGAACTTTACAAAAAATGTAATTTGAAATCGAGTGCTAATTTTATGAAAAGGCATACTTGGAAGGTATCTAATAATTTTTATTCAGTCTATGCAAAAGATACAGGTCGTTCGAATAGCGAAAATAAATATGACCTGCCACCTCCAGTAGACGAGGCGCTTTATTTTAACACTATGATTATACTGAAGCATTCTACCCCACAACCTAGTGATTATTCAATCGATGATTTAACTAAAGAAGAATGGGAAAAAACGTACGAAACGCTATTCGGCGGATTTGAAGATTTAACACATTCGGAAGAACCAAGTGAAGACGAAGAAGAAATTTCGGACAGTGACAAAACAAAGGAGGGATATCATAAAGACGGATTTGTAGTAGATGAAGAAGACGATGATGATGATGAAGACTATGTTCCGATTGATGATGATTTAGAAGAAAGCGCAAGTTATGATGACGATGATGGTTCTGAAGAATATGATGGAGAAGAAGTACACGAAGAAGAAGAAAGCGAAGAAGAAGAAAGCGAAGAAGAAGATAGCGAAGAAGAAGATAGCGAAGAAGAGTATTATTCTGAATTAAGCGAAGATAGTTACTGTTCAAGTGAAAATGAATCATAATAAACTGTTCTACATAAAAATAATTTATTAATAAATTGAATTTAAATATATTAATACCAAATATAGTAATCCAATATTAGTATCATGAAGGTAGAAAATCCAGAAACCATACGTAAAAATGTATGCAACGCATTTAAGGACCGGTTTGCTATTGAAGACGATAAACTTGCTAAAAATATAGAAATCAGTATATTCAACTATACATTAAACGAAGCCACACGGAAAAAAATTGTTAAGAAATGGGAAAATAAGTATTTTGTTCAATTGTATGTAAATCGTCTGAGAACCCTTATGTCAAATATGGTAAGTAATTCTGTATTACTAGAATCCATCAAAAATAAAAAAATAACAAAAAATGCATTAGAACAATTAACTCATCAAGAAATGGACCCATCTATATGGAAAGCATTAATAGAATCCAAGATAAAGAGAGACAAAAATATGACGTCTGATAATATGATGGCAGCAACAGATCAGTTTAAGTGTTATAAATGTAAAAAAAGAAGGTGTACATATTATGAAATGCAAACACGTTCAGCAGACGAACCTATGACCACATTTGTTACATGTTTAAATTGTGGTAACCGATGGAAATGCTAGGTATTGAAAAAATAGTACGATGTAACTTTAATAAATCATAAAAAATATAGCATTTTAAAATGTTATATTTTTTATATATGACTACTTTATTGTCAAATACTATATTTCATCATAATTTACAGAAAGGGACAATAGAATACAATAATACGTATCCATTTGTAGAAGTAGAACATCAAATGTTAGAAACCAATATAAGTAATAACTCAATTGAAGAGTTAAACATTTCTTTACTGGATGCTCAAAAATATATTGTTCAGCGACCAAACTATGTTGGATTTACATTTGATGCGAGTGATAATGTGACAAGTATTCAAGATATATCACGTGGTACTATTGGAAACGCTTATTTTTTTAAAGACAATAGCACTCTTACAAGTGCTACAGACCGCGTGGTTTATTTAATAAAAAACAACGGAATGACCGAATCACAATATACTGAACCAGACAACAATTATTATTTTGGTGATTTAGACCGTGTTACATTTAAGATACCACAGACCGATATTTCAAGCATACATCAAACCATTGATGATTTATCGCAAAATTTAACGTATCTGTCTAGGTTTATTCCAGCAGATATGATTAGTGAAGTTACAGACATTACTATACAACCCTTAGGGAACCACGAAGTATATGTAGATTATTACCTTTACATATGGGAAGATTTAAATGGACCCTGGTTTAACGGATCTTCCCTTTCTATGACACCAAACAATCAACAATTAACCGACAGCAACTACACCATTCGTCCTATTACATTTAATGACATATCCAATCAAGAACAAATTGAACAAACCAATATAAATGGTCGTAATCTTTACACTTACAATTTCTTTGAAACAAACGCAAGTGACACATCATCTAATTATATTCGTGTATTTAAATTAAGTGGAACATATGGAACAAATAACGGCATTCCAGAACAAAGTGAAATTGTAATGCCTAGTCCAAAATATACTAAATACAACTTTTTATGGACTTACTCTATTAAAAATAGTTACAAACTTATTTTTACCGACATATACAATACTATTACCGAATATATGTTGGAGGGATATGCTCCTTTTTTTACACCTAATTTAAATATAAATGGTGTATCTTGGCAGTATAATTATTTTTCCAATATAGGAGCGTTATCATCTCAATATTCCACATTAGATGTAGAGAGAATATATAAAGCAATACGACCTATTGATTTGTCTTACAATACTGGTGTATTAACACTTACCATACCAGAACAAGACCAGTATGACATATCTTATAATTTCATTAAACGGTATCATCCAGACAATCGCGAAGGAACACGATATTTAAAGAACGCGATTGATAAAACTGCTTACATTCATTTGTTTGAAGACAATGAAATAGTCAAGTTAACATACAACATTTATATATTTATAAACGAAGACCCCCAATATGGATTAACCTCTACTGGAACTCCTATAAATTTATCCAATGTTGTTTCTACAAAAAATACATCGGTTTTTCCATACGGGGACACATTTGTCGATATTTCTTACAATGAATTAGTTAAATTAAATGACAACGCATCATATCTACAACTTATACCAAAAAGCAATATTGATTATGGAGATGTTCCTTATAATGGAACTAACAACTTTGATGTTTCACGAAATCGGTACAACAATGAAAATGACATTGACGGAACGCCTCAAGACGTTTCAGCACAAGCGCTTATCAGCAATGATACCATAAACAAATATTTTGCGTATGAATCCAACGCAAATTTAAACATTGATATTTTACGAATTCGTCGTAACGACTTGATTAATTTACCATATTATGGACATTTGGTGAGCACCGTGGATTGGAACATCACATATAAAATGGTTAACGTATTACCCGATACAACCAGCATTTTATATGACATGTCTAGTAATAATTATTGTATTCGGTGGAATTACACTATACAAAGGTACAACTACGACAAATATAATCCAATCGATTATAAACAATCATACTATGGTACATCTAGTTTACATAGTGGTATTAGCAATAAGAATGAGTTTGATTTCACAGAGTTTGGAAGACGGGTGTATCCAAATAGTATTTTGGACATTTCATATACAACCCTACCTTATTTAAACGGAGGAAGTGAACCCGAATTTTTCTACAGAAATTTAAACGCTTCATTACCTAGTTCTATTTTATCGAATCTTTCCACGAACTTGTTTTTTAATCATAATAAAGATGTGCGAGCACGAATAACCGTGCATGTTTTGAAACCAGATACAATTAATGGTTCGGACCAGCAAAATAACTACGATACGTCCGACATTTCATACAATTTATTTGATTTGTCGTATTCGTTTTATGATCCGAATCGTACTGTTCCAGAAACAGTAACATTTGATATAAGCGAAAACAGTAACCCTGATTCCACATTACTATCGGGACAATATATTTTTGAATGGGATTATGAAATTATACAAGATGGAGGAGTAAGTGCTGACTACCTACCATTTGATAAAACAAGTGGTGGGGAATATCAAGTCAATAGCACCGTATTTGATGTTCCTTATAATGATTTTCTATATGATTTAAGTGGCGTATATGTATATTCCAATAGTGATTTTACCAATTTGTTTTTAGAGTTTGCTCAAGAAGACATTGAGAGATTTGTGGATTATATTAAGATTTACCATACTACTCTAGATGCTAGCAATACACGCATATCGTTTGATTTTAATTTGTTTTCCCCAAACAAAGAAGCATCGCAAAGTTCAGGAAACTTCTGGTCTCTTCCACCAGGATATCAAGGTAGAGACGACCCTAGATTGTATCAAACCCCTACTACATATTTTAATAAAACCATTTTACCTAGTCCAGAACTAGCATACACAAACATAAACAGATACGGCGATATTGGATTTGACATAATAAACGTTAGTTATATTGGAAAATCACATGAATTTTATCGATTGACCAATACATACGATATATCCAATACAACAAATGAATCGTTGGGTAGTGATATTAGCGACAATCTTAGTAACGTAAAAACCTACATTGTAGAAATGATTATACCAGAGGGAGAGATAAACAATACAGATATTAGTGCGAATTGGGGTATAGGTAGTATACCAAGTATTAGCACCACATCGATGACGACTTTTGAATCGGGGACTCATCTTGGAATAGTAACAGATGCTTCCAACCAAACAATTGCTTATTTTACAAAAGGAAATGCCTACTATTTGGAAAACAATAATGGGAGAAATATTACAGGAAAAGTAAGGTGGTTGATGGAAGAACAATCTAACGGCGAGATATCAGTAACCGTAACCGTAAATAATAAAAAAGGACTTTATTTAAGTAATTTAGGAGCACCTGCTAACATATTAAGTTATTTGGGAACCGACAATAGTGATGTATCACAAAACAATAGCACCATTAAAATTTACGACAAACGACCGGATACTGATTATATTTTATTAAGTGATATATCACGAACTGATATTATATTTCATCAACTTAGAAACCCTACCTTTTTGGGAGGAACAACTACTTTTCCACAAAGTCATATCCATACAAATTCTACATTTCAAATTCCTTACATCTGTAGAATGGATTATAAAATACAAGATAAAACTAATAATTTCCAATTTCAAAGTATTATAAAAACAGACGGCAATAGTTTGAATGATGTGTATCATAGGGATAGTGATTGGGATATATCATATAATCTAGTAAACAATACCAACAAATATTTTTTCAACCGAACTGCCGAAAACCCATTCTACCATAAATATATTTATGGAGTAGGGTTTATCTCTCCCATCGAATACGATGTGATTGATTTTTACTATCCTGGCAAACTAAATTTGGAGTTTAATTCAAGAAACACATCGCTGATACTTGAAATACCAGACAGTAATGTATTGGGTCTAAAGTTTAACTTAGTGGGTTTATGGAATGCTGTAAACGACAATACTACAGTTAAATTTAGATATTTCGGTTGGAATTCAAAAGGTCAAAATATTACAAATTTAATAAGTGGTGGATTGGACCCCAATTCATTAAGTGATATTAGCAACGTAGTTACTGAATTAAGCGGCGTTGATTATACGGTAAATAATGTTGATTTTCTGTATCAAGTGGAATCCAACACTTATTATGAATTTAACTTTCCTCAAATTCCAAAAAGTGTATTTATTATCAACGAAGAAAACCTTAGAAGTGGAGTATATTATATTGCTTGGACATATGTTATCAATAATACGTGGAACGTAGATAAAATACCTCCTTCTACCGATTACGACCTTTCTATGTCTACCATTGTAATACCGCCTTTTATATACAAACCAGGAAATGTTGATATTGAAATACAAGAAGATTTGTCACAGGTTACGTTGACATTATCCGAACAAACCTTATTGGATATGTCTCGTAATATTTACTTTAAGAATTTTGATACTAGTGATATTAGTGAAGTAAAAATAAATTATTTTGTTTGGACACCCAATGACGTATATACTCAAGACAATAGTAATGGGTGGATTTTACCAGATGATTATAAAGGAACAACAGACATTAGAATACGGGAATTTCCCTCAATATACTATGATGAAACGACTCAACGTAACACATTTTATGATATATCATATAACGCTGGATATGGATTAGACAAAACAAAAGCATATGTTAAAACTACAACGGGTAAAAATTTAAATGACATGTCTAGTGTTATATTTACACCATCTGATTTTGGATTAAATGAACTTCCTTATTCCAGTAGGTATAATAAAAATGGAAATATGGTCCCATATATATGTGCTTGGAATTACGAATTGGTGATGGAAACTACATCTGAATATAATGGAGTATCCGTTCAATCGGATATATCCGACAATTCAGACCCTACTTATTTATTTAGAGACCCCAACTGGAATATAATATATGATTCTAGCAACAATGCTAGTTTTCAAGAGTCTATTTACAACAAATATTTATACAATTCGTATGTATTGATAGAAACGATTGTTCCTCCACCATTGCCCGAAGTATTTAATAGTTATCGTTGTACCGACGGGGGGTGTGAAAAGCAAACCACAAAAACAACCGAACAAAAAACATTTGTTCAACGATACGCTTCTTTATTTAATGTAGACTTTCGGTTGGCATCTAAAATGCAGTTTGATTGTAACAAGAAATGATTTACTGTGATGGATATATATTACGTATCAAAAATAGTACAATTTAATTAATTTTAATAATTATATTATACAATATTATACTACAACAATGGCATCATTTGAAGGGATTGAATTAAAAACCATGACGTTTACCATAAATCTCCAAAACAATGACAACACGTTTAACAATTTAAAAGTAGTTAAATTTACAGATAGATTGCAACCATATGTAATGGTGAAAACGTCTATATTAGATGCCACGGATATACCATCATGGAACACTCGACAACTTATATTGTTTAATTTTGAGGATGGAATGAATTTAACATCTAGTGGAACTGGAAAAGTTATAACACAATACGTATCTGAAACAATAACCGATGTCGATTTTGATTTTAGTGATTACGCACTGTTTAAAATAATAAAAATAAAAGCAGTGGGAGGAAGCGAAGAATTTAAAAATATACAACAATCTATTAATCTGTTTCAATTAAACGCATCGTTGCCTGATTTTGGTGATATAAGTGGTTCTCAACTAGAAGATATTAACATTACAAAAGATTCATTTGACCCAAAGCGCTTTGATACTAACTATTTTCAAACGGTTCGCTACTTTATGTTTGGATTTAAGTGTATTACACCCAAATCATTATTATACGATACAAATGAATTAAATAATATTACACACGTATTTGAAAATATGATTTATATTTATGAAAACAACTTTACAACGGGGTTTTCAGCTCTTGCTGTAGAAACCACTATGAAATTTGTATTTTTAATGAAAAATACAGACCAAATCACCATAGTCAATACAACCCCTACATCAGATTATAACATACTTATAAACAACTCTTCTTCAAATATAATTGATATCGATACCGTAGATATTACAACAATGTTTGTCAAAATCGACAATGGGGTTACCAATAGTAAAATAAATCTACGTTTTATAAGTGATGATATTATATTTAACACGTTTGTGCCTATATTTAAAGAAGTAAATGGAACACCGTATTTATTAAGTTCTCGTCCTAGTGGTTTAAATCCTAGTTTGTACATATTTAATGTATCTGTCTTTAAAATTTCAGCAGTAGATAACATTACACGTTCTACTACAAGTGTTATTAGTTTAAATGGTAGTCGTGAGATAGAACTTGTTATGGAACCCGATTTAAAACAAACCTATTTCGGGGGAGTTACACCTTTTCCACCATTGCGTATTATAATTACAAATCAAAATCAAAGTATCTTTGATATGCCAGGACAGGTATTATTTCCAGATATTTCAGGAAGCATTATTAACAATCCTAAATTTACTATAACCAGTACATCCAACCCCGACAATTTAAATAATTTATTACTGGTAACGTTTGATATTGATACCAGTACACCAATATTTCAAAATATTTCCATTCCCAATATTTCCATTCAAGTTGCAAGTATAGTTGCCAATACAACAAAATGTTTTATAAATACCGCAATCAGTAATATATCATACAATCCTAGAATTGTTATATCCACCGCACCCGGAACAATAGAAGATTTATCTGGCGCCGCGCTAATTGGTATAAATCAACAGTCCGTCGTTTCTCCACAAACTTATAATTTTAATGTAAAGGTAATAGACAATCAATACATTATTGAATACATAGAAAATTTGCAAGTAGAAACAATTGTCCGGCGATTTGGATCACTTGTAACAGATATTAGTTTTCAAGCATATGAGGGAGACACGTATATATTTGATACAAGTCATATAAGCAATCAAAATCATGTTTTGTCGTTTTTTACAAATTCAACTATAATAGGTAACAACCAAATTACAAGCGAAGATACAGTGGTATACGACACAAATATAAACCAAGGCAACAGCGGGTCTACCGTAACATTATATGTGCCTTCTTATCAATCGTTTACTAATATTTATATATCTGACTTTCCATCTGGTGAAAATCAACAAAACAAACTAAGTGGATTGTGTCGATTAAACATATTGCCCAATCCAACAGATATAAGTTTGGGTACCTTTAATTTTACGCGATTGATAGGCGATGGAACTAGTGTCGCGTCGTTGATTCCGGCATTAGACAGCAATAACATTCCGATACAATGTATTAATACACTTGATTTTGAGTTGGATACTGCTAACACGGACTCAACCCGTGTATTGGAATTGTTTTCAGGGGAGAAAGCACCAATACCTCAAATAATTGTAAATTCGATTTATTTGTCGAAACCTACCAATGTAAAATTTACAGTGTCTAACAAAAACTTTATAACAGTTACTTGGGAATTAAATGGAGGAACAATATATCCATTTGCCAACCCCCGGGAAGGTCGGTTTACAATTGACGTGTATTACAATATATACAGAGAAGATGTGGATGCAAACAATATAGCATTAATAGGTACCAGTCTGTTAAATACATTTATAGATCGAGACACAATTAATTTTAACAATTATAATTACTACATTGAATCCGTTGCAACGTGGGAAGGATTTACGATGACATCGGAGCGAAGTGAGGAATTGTTTGTGTTTGTTTGTGAAAACAATCGTTTTCCAGATGGTCGATGGAACAATTCATTTTCCAATCCAAAACTATATAAAGAATTATCTACTTGTTCAAACAGAAACAGTATAACTACTAATTTATATCCTAATTCTTGGTCTTTAAGTAAAAAACAAATATATGCTCGTTTGTCAAAATTACCAATTAGCAAGCGATAAATAAAGTTAATAAGTTAATACAGGTACGATTCGTATAGTAAAAAAAATAACTGGTATATAAAAAATCATATAATTCATATGATATGATTTTTTAATTATAATAATCAGTTTATAATTAGAATACTATTTATTCTAATATTTCAAGGTCATTGATGTTCCAATATTCACTTGCACCATTGGGCATTGGTCTGCGAATTATAAATGGTATTTTATGTTTCATCAATTCTTCGTGTGCTATAGTCAGTCCGTCTATCATATTACTATCTACTGCTATAAATGGTTCTGAACCACTATTGATTTGTTGAGCCCGAATACCAATGATTTTTGCCTTTTCATATTTTGTTAAAATAGGAATTGTTTTGTGGAAAGGGTCAATAATACTGCCATTTTTATCTTTTACAACATTAGACAATGTTTGAAGTTCTTCTTCTGATATCTGTATAACTTCTGGATGATAGTCGATTAATATATTTTTTTCAGTGTACCCTTCTAATTTCTGAAGATCGATGTCGTCTTCATCCTCACTCTCTTCATCACTTTCATCTGGATAATCTTCTTCTTCATCTAATTCCACATTTTCTTCTACAGATTCCCCCACCTTGTGTTCTCCATCATCGAACGGTTCTGGTTCTGGAGGATTGTCTTCTGGTTTATTTGTATCTTCGGGTTTTGTAATCCCGAAAAAATCAGTTACTACTTTTGCGTTCATTATGTATTAATAATATACTTAATTTTAATTGGTAAAAAATATATTAATATTATTATAAATCAATTTTACTCATTTTTCCAAACTGTATCGCACAAACAACACAAATACATGTATTTCATATCCAAGTCATCGTATCGAATCGTAACTATTTTTGTATCATGTCCTTCTTCTTTGTTGCAAATACAATCGTTGTTGGGACACTTTATATTTTTAACCTCTGGTAAAGTAGGGTCTAGTTTTGTATATTCATTTACAATATCTTTGTAATTTTCTTGTTTTTTATTGATGTAACTTTTTGATACACAAATTAATGATTTATCTACTACTAAATCTGTATCTTCAAAATTACATTGTCGGCAATAATATACTAAATTATTTAATTGGTTTACATCGCTACCATCTCCGCCACTCAGCCTTATATAGTACATATTGTTACACTTAATACAGAAATGCATGTTGTATATATAACAACATATATATTTATATATTGTTTTCAATTTTATCATAAAATCTATAAATGATTCAAAAAACGGTTGAATTGGGTTAATAGTTCGCCTTTTTTAACACAACACAACGTTATACCATATACCCTTGAATTCAACTTTTTCGATTCAGTTTTTAAAAGAAACTTGTCAATAGTTTTAATATCATCGCGAATACTTTCTTGCTTTGATTTGATATATTCAATAATTTCGCTTTTAAATTTTAAAAACATAACAGAACATACCCTTTTATTTAATACATCCAACAAAGCAACTTTAATACTAGAATATCGTATGATATTATTGTAACTTTTAAAAGAAGAATTGTTTTCTGTTAAACCAGGTTCATTTAATAATGGTTTATTATGGAACAGTGTTGTTAATGTTAATAAAATACTGGATATAGTTTGACACGATGACCATTGAGGTCCGCTCCAGGTGTTTAAGATGGAAACACAAACTTTTCCAGTTCTGTATAAATTAGGATTAAACCTAACACGGTCCCCATTGGTCAAGTATGTAACCTTTGGTGGAGAAAAAGGATAGTCGTTTGGATAATTAAATTCAAAGAAATACATTCCGTGACTGTAAATGGTTTCTTCTGCTCCTATAATTAACGCATACCCTTTTTTGATATTATCTATATCATGAATATAGTATATACCTTGGTTTGTTAACGGATTTTTGCTTATGTAAATTACATCTTTTAATAGTCGTTTTTCTCCTAGTGTTAATGACATTATCGTTATATAGATAATAGTAAAGCATTTAAGTTTATTGGATTAATATATTAATTAACAATAATGTTTCTTATAGTTTAACAGGCATTATTATAGTATTTTAAAATTTATTCTTATTTTTAAAACAAGAGCGGATGAAATTGATTTAATTTATAAAAAATTTAATATTTCTAGATTATACAAAAATGTCCTCTTTAGGTGAATTCTTAAAAAACCACAAGGCTGAAAAGGGAGGGTCATACACTCACACCAGAATTGGTGATAAAAAATCAAATATATATGCAGGGTCTTATAATATTCCACATACAAAAACCAAACAGTTTCAAAAGTTATATGTTAACCATACATTTAAACAAAATAAACCGGAATATCTTACAGAAGCACAAGACAGAGAAAATGGAGGTCCAATTCTAATTGACTTTGATTTTAGGTATTCTACTGAAATAACAGAGAGACAACATTCTGACGAGCATGTATATGATATTGTAGATTTGTATGTTGAAAAACTTCGTTTGTTGTGCAACATTGACAAAAAAATGTTTAATGTTTATATATTTGAAAAACCGGATATCGTTCCAAAAGATGATCTGGTAAAAGATGGAATTCATATGATTATGGGTGTTCATTTAAGTCACGATAAACAAATGTTACTTAGAAAGCATGTATTGGAGTGTATTGGTAGTCAAATATTAGACGATTTGGAACTACAAAACACTGCCGACAACGTATTGGACGAAGCAATTACATGTGGTCGAAACAATTGGATGATGTATGGTTCTCGAAAACCAAATAATGAATCATACAAGTTAACTTATTATTACAAAGTAAGCACTGACAAAGACGACTATACTCTTGAAGAACAGGACGTTAATAATATAAAACCAGTTAAAGCAGTAAGGATATTTAGTCCTCGTTATTTGGACTGGCCTAAAGCACACTTAAAACCAGAATACGAAGAAGAATTAAAGTCAATGAAATCATCGTCTGGTGGTAGTAGAAAGGGTAGAATACAACAGTTAGGGGCAACTATGATTGACGTCCCTGCGTCGCTTACTAACTATACTTCTCGTGAAAATTTAGAAGCAATTGTGGTTGATAGAAATTCATTAAATCAAGTAATGGAAATAACACATGCATTTCTCGACAAGAACCACCCCGATATAAAGGAAATACACGACTATACGATGGCGCTACCAGAAAGATATTATACTGAATACTCGTATTGGGTCAACGTCGCAATGGCATTGAAGGCAACCAATCAACTATTACTTACTACGTTTATATACTTTTCGAGTCAATGGGAGAGATTCGATTTTGGTAATATAAGTGAAATACTAGATAAATGGGATAGCATTGGATTTACTAGTGGAAAAAAACTAACTCATTTAAGTATTCGTTATTGGTGTCAATTGGACAATAAAGCAGAATATGACAGAATACGTAGCAATTCCACAGATGTTTATATCAAACGAACCTTAATGGGTGGACCGCAAAATGCGGGGGCGGACTACGATATGGCGGTTTTAGCAAAACACTTATATAAAGACCAGTTTCGTTGTGTGTCTATTAAGAAAAACATATGGTTTACGTATCAAGGTAATAAATGGCATGAGTGCGATTCAGGAAGCGATTTAAGGAAAAACTTATCTAGTCATTTGGCGAAGATATATATTAGTAAAGAAAGAGAATGTATGATGAAAATACGTGATTTGGGAAAAGATATTACTGAAGGACAGCAGAAACAGTTGTCTACTGAAGCAGCCACTTACTGTAATGTAGCGTGGAAATTAAAGGGATGCACTCCAAAAAACAACATCATGACAGAGTGCAAGCATATGTTTTATGATAACCAATTACTAAGTAAATTAGACACCAACGAAATGCTTTTGTGTTTTAACAATGGAGTCTATGATTTTGATATGGACGAGTTTAGAAAGGGATTGCCAGAGGATTATATATCACTCAGCACCAAGATAGATTATGTTAAGGTAGACCGCGAAAACCCAAAACACAAAAAAGCAATGGAAGAAATCGAAGACTTTATGGCAAAACTATTTCCCGATCCTAAATTAAGGGATTACATGTGGGAACATGCTGCTTCATGTTTAACCGGAAACAACTTAAATCAAACCTTTAATATTTATACTGGAATTGGCAGTAATGGTAAGTCTATGTTTGTAAAATTGATGGAAAAAGCATTGGGTGATTTAAAAGGAACTGTTCCTATCTCATTAATTACTAAAAAAAGACAAGACATCGGGTCATCATCTTCTGAAGTTGCGTGTTTAAAAGGATTACGGTATGCATGTATGAATGAACCTAGTAAGGGAGACAAGATCAATGAAGGTATTTTAAAAGAAATAACAGGGGGAGACCCAATACAAGCCAGACAGTTGTATTCTGAAAGTATTACATTTATTCCACAATTTAAACTGGTGTGCTGTACCAATCACTTGTTTGAAATTAAAGCACAGGATGATGGAACATGGCGTCGTATTCGTCAAGTCCCGTTTGAATCTAGGTTTGTAGGTAATCCATCTAATAATCCTCAAGACAAAGAGTTTAAAAAAGACAAAACATTGGAAAAGAAACTAACTTCATGGGCACCTATCTTTATGGGAATGTTGATTGAAATCGCGCGTAAAAATAAAGGACATGTTCAGGATTGTTCAAAGGTTATGGAAGCAAGCAACAGTTACAGACAGCGAAGTGACTTCTTAACAAAGTACGTAAAGGAGTGTATTAAGCGAACAAACGACCCCAATGATACGTTATCAAAGAAGGAAGTTAAGCTTAGTTTTAAAGAATGGTATGAAAGTAGTTTTGATGACAAGTTACCTCCTCTACAAGATCTATATGACAAGTTGGATACACTATGTGGTAAGTATAAACTAAGAAAGTGGGTTGGAGTCAAAATTATATACGATTATGATTACCCCGATGAAATGGAAACATAATAAACCAATACATTGATAATTTATAATATTAATACTATAATTTTTTATAGTATTAATTAACTTATATCTTAATTTGATGTAATATAGTAAAGAAATCCAATCAATCCAACGGTTCCTGTCGCAATAATAGTATAAAGGGTGTCGATAAAGTGATACCGTTTGGCGTAAAGCATAATTAATTTAACAAATGGTTTCAATACAAATGGTATAATAGAAAAAACAAGTAAAACCAAATATCCAGTTTGTTCGATTTCATAATGTTTGTTGTAAATAAAAAATACAACCAAACTAACAAATACAATCCAATAAATTGTATTTAATACATCTATCGTATTGCGATATGTATCGCTTTTTTTATCATAAAACGTTGCGTGACGGTAATCTACCATTCCCTTCCGTATATTTTCGCGAGTTCCCTTATCGAGCAATTCGCCTGTATTGGCTATTTTTTCATTGATTTTTGAATTGTAACTTTGTTGTTGTACACGTTCTTCTATCATTTTACGATGAATATAATCATCATTTATTAAATTATCTATTTCTTGATTGTATTTACATGCTTTAACGTTGTTGTCGTCGGATGGTTCGCATCTTTGAAACGCATCGGTGTTTGTATCCCAATCGCATTTACCATCGCCGTCTAAACTCATACCTTCTACTGTTTTATTAAACAGTTTGGTTAATCCAATCGTATCAAAAAATCCAACACTAGACAATTCCTCTGCTTCTTCTTCATTTTGATTGGAATAATTCGCAAAAGATTCAAATGCTTTTTTCCTTTCTTCACGTTTAATGTCTAAATAATATTCCATACCACATCGTGTTCTATCTGTATCATCGTTTAAATTGCAACCGCCTTCCTGATAATATTGCATTTCTACCTTCTTAATACGTTCTGGTAAACTGTCAAACTCATTTTTTAATGTATAATATTTGTCTTTTTTTTCTTGTATTTTTGATTGTTGAACTACCTTATCAATATTACTAATCATTGTTTTCTTATACATTCATTAGAATAAAAATAACATTAACTTTGTAATTTATGTTATTTGTGGAATATAATTATACCTTTTAGTTAGTTTATAAAACTATAATGATGTCCATTTAAATTATCTTCGCTTCCATTTACAAATGATTCGCATATTAAGCTTTTAAACAAACCAGATTTAGATTTTAGATTATCTTCGTTTCCACCTCCAACATTTGTATTAAACCTATCGCCATACGATTGGTCGAATTTATCATAATCAAATTTGTTTCTTCGCAAGTTAAACAAAACTTCATACCCTACATTAAAGATCATAATAGCAACTATTATGATAATCACCCCAAAATAAACGGTATCGGGTATCGCTGATATTTTTTGCCTGGTAAACAAAATTAAACTAATAATAAACAAACTAACAAAGATAATTTTAAATATGAAAATATGTGCCGAATAACGGTCGTATTCCCATTCACTTGATTCAACTATACGTCGTTTATTTTGCTTTTCTTGTTTTATGTTTCTAATATGATCACTTAAGTTTTTGGTTTCTTTTGTAAATATTTTTATGGATGTTTTTTTATCTGCTAAATTTTGTTGTGTATCATAACGTGTTTGGGTTAATTTGTCGGAATAATCATTCGACGTATTTTCTATTTTTGTTTCTATCGTTTTTAATTCAGAACACTTATCACTACTACTGTTGACAGCACACTCTGTCGTCTTAAGACTGCTGACATATTCATGTAATTGTGTAAATGGATTTCCATTTGTATCAGACATTATATATATAATCATTATAATTTATTCGTATAAATAGTAGGTTATTGATTGTAAATAGTTAATAGTTTATCATTCGCTGCTTGCCAACATTGCAACTGTTATTCCTGCTGTTACAACCAATCCAGTCCAAATACCATATTCAATATTTTTACTTGGAGTTTTTGATTTCATATCTTCTAAAAATGCATTTATGGTTGCATTGTTTTTTTTAGAATAAGACATATTGTTAATTAAATCATACAATATTTTATTTTTTTCCATTATGTTTTCCTGTATTTTTTGTGATGTTTTCGTGTATGTAGACTCTGGAGCGTTGCCATTATAATCAATAAGTATATCTCTTTGGGGCGAATGTTTAGAAGTCAAATCATTTAATTTGTTTTCCAGAGGGAATGCTTGAGATGCTCTGTAATTAATATTATCAATATATTCTTCTTTGGCATTTTCATAACGTATTAAATTATTATTCCTTATCTCACATTTGTAACAACCATCATTTCCATTAACCATTTTATTATTAATATCACTAACAGATTTATAATCGGAACATTGTTTTTTGCACGCATTAGAAAATCCTTCTACTGCTTTGTTGCTTTTAAACAAAAACTGTTTTCGTTTGGTTTCTTCTTCAGTGCTTTTACGCATGTCTTCTGATAAATACCTTCCTTTTTTGGTTCCATTACATACAATTTTATTATTACTAACGCTACAATCTTTGCGATTATAATTATTCATTCCATCGTTACATGCTTGTGTTAATTTGTAAAGAGAATAATCTTTATAATATGTTCCATCAATATCTTCATTCGTATTTGTTTTAAACATGGTACAATTACCAACTTGGTGGTCTTCCACATTTTTACCTTCCAATTCATCAGGATATCTATACGTTTCCGTCCATTCGCATGCTTCCCATTTGGCTGGAATAGTTATCTGTTTCCCTTGTTTAATTATACCTTTTTTATAGCGCTGAACGTTTTTGCATCGTGTTCCACAATATCCGTGCCAATAATACGGTACACATACTCTAAAACCCCATCTTGAAAAACATTTTCTTCTTCTTTTCCAACAATAATAAGAAGAACACACTCGTTCTTTATGAGTTGGTATATCACCATACGTATGAGGTGGACTCCATTTTTTATAACTTGCTTTTATTTCATTGTTACTTGTTTTTGGAATGGTTTTGATATATTCTTTTTTCCATTTGTCGTATGGAACTGAAAACGTTTTGTTTTTTTTCAATGATATATCTCCAGCAGCATTTGCCTGGTTTTTTATTTCGCATCCTAAATAACAAGCATTTCGTTCTTGTTCGGAATATTGTTGATCACAAAAACTGTTACATTTGCTAAATGCGTCATCGGCATGTTCTGTATTTTTTTTTACAATACTACTGTATAATACAGGTGCTTTTTTATCGATATCTTTTAAAGGTTCTGCTCTCTGCGTGTTTCCTTCTATAACAGTGTTACTTATGTGATTGTGTTTCATAAAAGAAATCCCTTGTTTGGTAGTCATTTTATTATATATATAAATTTATAATATAATTTAATTACATTGTAAATTATTCTTTATTTGCCATAATTTTTACGATTAAAAATATCAAAGCAATAGATGATATACCAAAAAAACCATACTGCAGTTGTAACATCGTGATGCCTTTTAAAATCTCACTATGTGATAGATTTAAAGCGTTTACTTTATCAGTATAATATTTGCTTTTTTTAACCATTTCATTGTAATCCATAAATTGTTTGCTTAGTTTAATAGTTTCCTTGTTTTTTTTAAATTGTAATCCAGATGTGTCCGTTTGTTGCTCCATTTGTTGTGCCTGTAAATCTCGAAGTTTGCGAGTGGACTCCATAATTTGGGCGTAAAGCAATTGTTCTTCTGAATCTAGTTCATACAATGGACATTGGTCATCGTTGACAGGGTCAATTATACCCTCGATAAATCCAGTTATTCTTTTTTCAATAGTAGGTGCTGTTTTTGGGCAAGTTGTACTGAAATTAACATGACGTGGTTTAAATGTACTATCTCCAATACTATTGACATATTTGTAGTAATTGTTGTTTTGATTTACGAAATAAGTCACTCCATCTACCACAACATTACGACCGTTGTTTGTCACGTCTATTTTGCTATTGTTATTTATTTTTTCGTTTAATACTAATTGCTTTTGCTGTTCTACTTTGATTTTGTCGCCGATGGTGACTGGTTCGCATCCACTAAATGCAAACAAACCAGTAGAACTATCACAGGTTACCCCTGCTGATTTATTTTCATCTATTGTACAACTGGCCCCATCCAATACATGAGAATCATTTGATGGAATCAAAAACCTAGCATATTTTGGATCATTTCGGTCGTTAATGGTACACCCCATTCCTTCAATTAGTTTGGGTTTAAACAAGTATTTCATTTTATTTTTAACAAATTCATCTCCTTGATTTAAATTATGTTTGTCTGATTTAATATCCAATACATTGTTTAAAAGATGTTTAATTGGGGTCATATAAATACAATACAGAAGTTTATTTTTGTGTAATATTTATTAAGGTTTGCTAATTTATTAAGGTTTGCTAATTATATTGTATTGGTTTATTGTTTGCCTTTCATTAATCGAATCGCATAATATCCCATAAATCCTATTCCTAAAACATAATAAATAAGGTGCATCGTTAATGCTGTATTTTCTTCGTATATGTTTTGTTTTAATTCTGTCCCGGCATGTAATTTTCCAGATGTTTCTTGTAGTCGTTCTTCCATTTCTTCTAAATCTTCTAGTGTTTTTGATTGATTTAATGTTATGTTTGATAATTTATCAATATTGCTTTTGTTGGTGCCTATATTTGTGAGTAGTTTATTTTTAAATGTCGTAATATTATCCTTAGATGACTGTAGATTTCCACCATTTATCAATGCTACGTGATAATTACATATCAACTCTTTTTTTTTATTTATGTTATCTTCGCCTTCTTTATCATAATTTACATTTGTATTGCTCATTTATATATAACCAATAATTTATAAATCAATACAATAAAAAATAGGTGTATTATTACTTATTGTATTTAAGAATATGTGATGTTTTTATTGTAAACAAAATCGGTAATATTTGCTTGTTATAGAAGTTGGACTAGAGCGGGTGATTTCACATAATTCACCTGGTCTTATTCCTATTGCTTGTGCTACAGGGTCAAATCTACTTATTTCAGGCATTTCTGAGTCACGAGTAATATTATATTTTTCGTATATGTCTTTCTTTTCTTTGTCACTCAATACTCTATGCGGCGGTACATTTACATGATTTAATATGTTAAACAAATACTGCTTCATGTAATAGATGTTAATAAATTGACCATCATTGATAAATAACATTTTCATTAATTTCACCAACGTATCATTTGGTTTATGTTTCGTAAATATAATAAGTTCGTCGTCTTTTTCTAAAATTTCTTCGTTTATAAATATATCTTCAACATACGCACAAACATTACTATAGTTAAGTTTTTTTTGAATATGATATTTAACATAAATCTTTTTACCACTGTTTTTATGACTTAAAAGTAAATCCAATTGTTCATTGGTATACATTGCTTGTATTTCATTAATACTAAAATCATTCCATTCTTCTATATTATACCCCCTCGTTTCTAATAATTCAAGAAGGTTTTTTCTTGATTTATAAATGTTGGAGATGGTTAAACTGTTTTCTTTTACGGTAGTCATTATCTAAAATATATAGATATTTATTTATATATTTTAAGTTGTTCAATTTTATGTATTAAATGTCTATTTTAATTCCTTTTTTAACACCACTGGTATCTCCATCATTTTCTTCTTCGCCCCCTTTATCTCCATTGATATCATCTACCGTTAATATTTCTAAATCTTTATTGTCCAATTCTCCTTCATTTACAATTGTAATCTTTGGTTTGATTACTTCTCCATATATATCTTCTTCGTCATCGTATCCTTCGTCGTCATCGGAACTTTCATACTCTTCTTGTTCAAGTATGTTGGTTTGAACCGGTGCATTAATTGTTGGAGCAATTGATTCTGGAGTGGCGGGGGTCAATCCTTTTCCCGGACTAAACGGGTCGTAACTTGGTGATTTTGGCGAATCGGGTTGAGTTTCGCTTGTATCGACCGTTATACCAGATTCCTGTATTTTTTCTATTTTTGCTATATCACTTACATACTTAAATTCCCCACTATCGTTATCTTCCAATTGTATTTTATATTTAGTAGCATCGTCCTTTTGCTCTATTATTTCAACCACTTTAAACGTATATTCTTTACCAAAGATTGTATTAAATTCGTCTACCTTAACGATGTCTCCTTTCTTAATAGTTTTATCACCAATAGTAAGTGTATTTATAAATACTTGGGCAGGTATATTATTGTTTAATCCCAATCCGAATCCAACTCCAGAATCCATAGGCATTTTCATCATTTCATCACCCCATTCTCCATCGTTGCCTATATCGACAATAGTTGTATTTTTTATTAATGCTGGAGATTCCTTTTCCACTAATATAGTAGTTTCTTTAAAAAAGTTGTTTTTTTCAGATGCTAATATTTGCTTTTTATTTTCGTTTGCGATTTCATTAAGATCGTTGAATTTGGTTAAACGGACAACGTTATCACTTTCTTGTAGGGTAGTTAATGCGTCTACATTATCTTCTGTAATAATTCTCATTTGAACATTCATCGCTTGTAATTCTTGCATCAATAATTTAAAAGCATACGGAACCCTTACAATACTGAAATCTTTACCAAATTTGCTTACATTTTTAATATTAATTTCATTGTTAATGTTAGTGACAAATTTCACAGGACCGTCTACAAATGGACTTAAAAATAAGTTGTTTTGTTCGTTGTAAATCGCAATGGTTCCGCTTTTATTACATATTGCCATATAAAATTCATCACCACGCACCATCATGGATTCATTGAGGAAGTAGTTAAGTCCATGAGCAATAACACAATCACGGTCCATCTCTCCTACACGTAATCCTCCATTGTTTGCTCGTCCTTGAACGGTTTGACGCGTCATTACTGTTCGTGGTCCCGTTGCTCTATAGTTGATTTTATCCTTGGGCATATGTTTCAATCGTAAGTAATACGTTGGTCCAAAATAAATTTCGGTTTCCAATTGTTCACCAGTCATTCCGTTGTAGAGTATTTCATTTCCTGATGAATGATATCCGGATTCAACCAATGCTTTGCCAAATAATTCATGTTTAGGACCTTTTTGCATAAAAGCAGTACAATTACCATATCCACCGTATATGGCTGCTGTTTTACTTGTGATGGTTTCTACTAAATGCCCAATTGTCATACGACTAGGCATTGCATGGGGGTTTACAATAATATCCGGACGAATTCCATTCGCTGTGGTAGGCATGTCTTGTTCATCCAATATGATACCGATAGTTCCCTTTTGACCTGCTCTACTACAAAATTTGTCTCCAATTGCGGGAATACGTTCCGCACGAATTCTTACTTTCGCAATTCGTTTTCCTTCTTCACCTCTTGTAATAAACGATTTGTCAACATACCCAACTTGACCCTTCTTTGGAGTAACTGAATCATCCTTGAAACTGCCTTCGTTGTCTCCAAATAATGGTGTCGTTTTCCCAATAACAATTGTTTTTTCTGTAACTTCTTCATTTTCTTTAATTAAACCGGTTGCTTTATCTAATTTCGAATAATCGTATCCGGGTTTTAAATCAGTGACATTGTTGTCTTCGATATTCATGAATCGTTTATCAATGACAGCATTCCCTACATTTTTAGTTTCTTCATGATCTTCGTACATGTTATAGTAAGTAGTGCGAAACAACCCGCGTTCAAGTGATCCTTTATTTACAATAACAGCATCTTCTACATTAAATCCACTATAACACATAACAGCTACAATAGCATTTTCACCATAAGGATGTTGCTCTTTTGTGGCATAATCCAAATATTTGCTTTTCGTTAATGGCGTTTGTCCATAATTCAGCAAGTAAGATGTTTTATCAATACGGTTTCTAAAATTACTATGAAACATAGAGACTCCTTGTTTTGCCTGTCCACATGAAAACGCATTTCGAGGATAAGGATTATTTTCTGGAAAAATAATCTGATTCGCCATAATTCCCAATATTAAGGAAGGGTCCACTTCTTGATGCGTAACCCTGTTTTTAACGTAATCGTCGCGAGTGGTGGTTGATTTAGCAATGAAATTTCCTTCACATTCAATTGTATCAACATATTCTACAACGGATGATTGTTTTTTCAACAAACTATCTGGTGCGTTTTTAGGTTCCATCAATTCATAATTTCCAAATCCCCCTACAATTTGAGTAAATGTTATTTTTTTCTTATCGAATCGTTCCTTCACATCTGGTCGTTCATAACTTAATACATTCTTATCATGCATGTAATACAGTGGACGACAAGGTCGTCCAGAATCAGTCCATACAATGATTTCATTTTTCTTTGTGTTAAATGATATACTGGTATAAATATCAATAATACCGTTACGTTTCATCAAACGCAACTTTTCAATTATTTTCATTGGAAAATGAGCAGAACCTACCCAAGCACCGTTTACAAATACCTTACTTAAATTCGACAATTCGTTATAGGAACACTCGTTTAACAATTTCATTCCTAGTTCCCTCGCCAATTTAATGTATGGTCTTCCACTAGTTCCACTAGTAATTATGGTAGATGTAGACAAATGTTTATGCAATCCTACGTTGCCCCCATCGGGCGAATGTAGGGGACACAAATATCCCCATTGTGTAGCATGTAATAATCTAGGAGCAACTACTTTTGCCCCTTCTGCTGCCAATGGGAGGTTTGTCTTTCTTAATTGACACAATGCTGAGAAAAAAGAAAGGCGGTTTAGTCCTTGAACTAGTCCCATTCGCTTGGTGTGTTCCTCCGAACCCCAATTTCCTTTAAATCCTTTGCGAAACCCTTCTTCTACAATGCGTTTAGCAAACATTTCATTTGTGTTGTTTAAAATCAGGTTTTTGAAATCCATCCCATGATATGTTTCTCCATTGGTTGATTCATAGAAAAATTTAGAATCTATGTAAAGATTTATTGTTTTTAATTGCTTGGTGTAATATTCCTTAAACAATTGTGAAATAAGGGTTCCTGCTATTTCAATACGTTTGTAACCATAACTGTCTCTGTCAGTTGGTTTTTCGTTTTTGTTAACCACTAATAATAGGCTTTTAACAATGTATCCTAAATACAATGCTTTGTCTTTAAAATTTAGTTCTCCAATATGTGGGATAAAATAAGAAGATAGCATATCCAATACATGACTTGTTGTTTTATGTTTCATTAATTCGGCAATAAATTTCAATGCTTGAGTTTGTGTAAATATAAGTCCAGCGTGATGGACGCAAGGTCGAAAATATTCTACCAAATAATCGTATTTTTCAATATCAAGCAAGCACGTTTCAATTATTTCTTTGTCTGAAATCACTCCCAATGCTCTCATTACAATGAATAATGGCACAGGTTTTCTAACATTGGGTATATTTACAACGATCTGTTTGTTGGATAAAGTTGGTTGAGGAGCTACCATTCTTACCGAAAGAGTGCGAATTGGTTTCGAGGAGTCTTCTGATACAGACCTAATCTCAGCAACATGACTATACGTTTCATTGTAACTATCTTTAACATACAATATATTATCTGCTCTTCCTTCTTGACTCATTATTACCTTTTCTTTGCCATCGATAATAAAGTATCCACCAATATCGTTTCTACATTCACCTAAATTAAATCGTGCTTCTGGTTCAAGACCTTTTAAAAAACACAAATTAGACTGGATCATAATAGGGAACCTGCCTAAGTATATTTTTTCCAGAGTGATTGTTTCTTTGTGAACGTCATATTTTCTAGGAATACCTGAGTGTTCTTCGGATGGAAGTCTTAGTGTTTCATCTCCACTGTTGTTGTCTATTAATATTGCAAAATCAATTACAATATCATAATGAACTGTAAACCCATATGTCATGTTGCGCAATCTTGCTTCATTTGGATACATATAGTGTTGTCGTTCGCCATTTTCATCTTTGTCATATATGATTGGTTTTCCATAGTATATACGGTCAGCATTTCTCCCTCCGAAATATATGTTTGCCCTGTGTTTAAATATTTTGTGTTTTTCATCCTTGGTTCTGTTAAATTTCATTGGGTTTTGATTTTTAAATACTTCTTTTATTCCACCATCAAAAAACCGGTTATACGAATCTAAATGATGTTTGGTAAGAAAATTATCATTTTCTTTAAACATTTTATCTATAATTGTCCATGATATAGAATCCATACTTATATATTATCTATAATGAATTTTTTAGGTTATTATTTTAATAGTTTAAATAACCAAAACACATGGGTATAAATGAATATTACTATTTAGATAATTAACTTTTAATATTCAAGTTAATTATTTTATTATTATTATGACTTTCATCAAGATTTACAACATATATATGTTAAACGGGAGAGATGTTTGTTGCCGAATTAATCAGTATGTTATTTTACTTAAATAACACAAGTCCTAATCCAATTAATACGAACATACCAATAAAAGGCATTAACACCAATAACCAAGACAATCCGGAAAACCCATTTTTACATAATAAATTAAGCAACCAAGTCCATAAAAATACATATAATATTTTTATAGCAAAAAATGCTAAATTATGACAAGGAGTTTTCACAACCATATCCCCAACACGATATACAGTGTTGTCTTCGCAGTTTTGGATAAGGATAGATATAATAGCAACTAGAGAAATTGCTAAATACAATTGAGCAGGAGTGCATATATTGTTAAACATTTTTATAGGATCCATTTATTAATATATTATATTATATAATCGCATTATTTCATGAAACGGTATTTTTAGATACACTATGTATTGATTTAATATCAATAGGAGTAGGGTATTTTACCAATGATTTACTCATTTCTGGATGAATTGCTGGACTAGCTGATATAGTCTTATCCGCACCAGTTGCCGAAGAAAATATATTTTTAGCAGAATTTAAAATCCCAAATTTAGCAAGTGGGACATCCCCAAGACCAAATGTATTCCACAAACTGCCTCCATTCTGATAAGGAGTTGGGATACTTGAATTTAAATTTGTCGATTCGGGGTACTGTTGTTGTGGGTTTGAATTATTAGAAATACCGGTTACTTTCTCTCCCATACTGTGACCACTACCTCCTTTCATTTTTAATTTTAAAATCCGTTTGGGTTTATTGTTGGTATTTTTCACGTGTTTCCTACGTGTTTTTTTTCGTTTGTTTCCGTTTTTACCCTTCTTTCCCTTACCTTTATTAAGTTTTTTACTGCTTAATGTTGTTTTTTTGTTTTTCTTTGTTTTAGACAATCGCTTACGTATTGTTTTTACCTTCTTGTATTTATTGAAACGAACGCGCTTTGTTTGCACTTTCTTTTGTTTGGATTTTCTAAGTATTGATTTAACCATTTATATATAAAAATAGATATAAAAATGTGTTATAAAATAATTATTTATTGTTGTATATCATTACATATTAATAACTAGAATTATCAATAAATATCAATATGAGTTAGCATATGTCGTCTACAACAAAGTTTATTCAAGTGAAGTTCATCCATTACCTCACCTTCTGGCGTTTTTTTAATGTTATTTTTTGTCATATAAATTACATCATTTACATCCAACCCTCTAGATGTCTTAATCTCATTAACTCGTTGAGTATAATACAAATATTTATCTGCCAATACCTTTCCACACGTAAAACACTTAATAGGAACAATCATTGTTTATTAATATAATATTAGAATAATAAATAATTTTAAATCAATTTTATCTTATTATTAGTTATCTATTCTTGGTTTATCTTAAATTGTTTATTTAAATAATAATATTCATCATAGTTTATACCATTTTTATCTTGTTTAAACATAGGACCACTTTTATCTCCTTCAATACACTCTTCTGTATCATTATTCTTCGCCCAAACACAACATTTTGCTACATTACACCCCCGTCGTTTTCCATCACCACTTCCTAAACCAGAGCATAATTTTTCTAAATCTTCGGAATCGGTACATAAATCATCAAATTTATTCACCATTCCTTCGTACACAATTTCAATTGTTTGTTTTTTCTCACCCTTATTATTTGATATAATATCATCGATATCTTCAAAATTAAGTCCATATAAAGAAAGAGTAAGTAAAAGAACTACAATCAATGTAATCCCTACTACTATCTCTGACCAATTTTCTCTTATAGATTGTATAATTGTACCTAAAATATTTATCATATATGATATAATTACATTTTATTAGTTTATAACAACGTGTAATTTTACTGTATAAATGTATAATTTAATAAACATATTTTAATTATACAAATCATTCTTCCATTAAAACAATACCTCGTGATGTTTTTGTTTTACGATGAACTATTTTATTTTTAGTAATATTTAAATGGCATATTTTGCAGATTGGAACTAAATTAGAAGAATGATTTTTATGAAACCACTTGTCTTTAAAAAATCCTTGTTTGTTTGAATATTCTTGAGGATTTAAATGATGTATATCATCTGCTTTATTATTACAATTTGTCATTCCGCATTTGTTTTTAATAATATTTGCGTTGTATCGACTCTGTGATTTGTCAAGTATCGACTGATTTTTATTGGCTATTCGAATATTATACGCTAAATCAATAAAATCGTCAGGCATGTTAAGGGATTTACATACCTCCAATCCATACATTCCTTCTCCAGAACCTTTTTCCAGTTTTCGTTTGTATATTAGCATGTCACTTGATTTATCGTATTGTACAGACATATGATACATTACTAATGTTTGTTGTAACAATTCTTGAATTCTAGGAATATTAACCAAATCGTGGAAGTGGGTAGCAAAAACAAACGTTGCTTTTTTCTTACACAGATAGTTTACACCACTGGCAAAAATCGCCAATGCCGAATCTATTTCTGTTCCAGAACACAACTCATCCCCCAATACTAAACTATTTTCACAACAATTCGTTAAAATCGTTCGCAACTCGCACATTTCCACAGCAAATGTGCTTAATCCTTTAAAAATATTATCATTCCCCAATATCCTAGTAAATACTGACTTGTAAGGGAAATAAACAAAACTACTGCACGGGACAAACATACCGGACTGAGCCAATACAATAGAAATACCGATTGATTTAATCAAACTGGACTTACCTACCGCATTGGTTCCATACAATAACATTCCATTTTTATCAACCTCCAATGAAATATCATTTGGAACGTATGCTTCTTCTTTGTTTAAATGTTCTATCAACGCATGTCTCATATTTTCAGCAGTTAAATAAGAAACTGTTTCATGTCTATCTTCAATAACCGGTCTACAATAATTGTATTTCATTGCCAAAAAGGTTTTGTTAAATAAAATATCAACATTTGAAATATATTGAATAATGTTTGTAAACTCGTTATAATGAGTTTTCAGTATATCATTAAACTTGTTAAAGTGTATCTTTATTAGTTCCTTCATATTACTTGCGTCTTGCATCATGTGGATATACAATTGGTTTAAAATAGGACTGTTTATTTTTTTGTTTCCAGAGGTTGCGGTTGTATATTTAAAATGATGTAAATCTAGTTCAAATTCAACAGTCTGTCCATCGTATTGTGATTTAAACGTTAACAATAAGTTTTTTTCTTTTCCCGAAGTATTATACTTATTTAAATAACGAATTATAGATTTCTGTAACTTTTCACACCGTTTCGAGGTTAGTTTAATATAAATTTCATGTTTTTCTGTAGAATGAACTCTAACTGGCTCGTTGATTAATGAGGAAATGAACTCTTGTATTGTATTTAACTGTTGGCGGTGTTCAATTTGTTTTTTTTCAGCAATATCTAGGTCTATGTAAATATTTCGGTTAAAAATATTAATAATCTTTTTTGGATCTTCCATACAGTTATCGATTATCACCATTTTATCAAACAAATCAACAATGGTGGCTATATCATCTATAATTTTACTGGTTTTATTTACATCTAACGACTTTTCATGTAGATATGTTTTAATAGTTTTATATTCCGACATTGTATTGTATGTTTTTAAGAAGGAAACCAGTGTATAATAAATCATTGGCAACTCATATGGTTTTAATACGTTTAAAATAATCTTTCTATATAACTTTTCCACGTCCCTAATACTGTTAAGTTCTTTCCTGTATTCCAATACTATCTCAAGTGACATATGTTCCTTCATATAATCCATGATATCATATTCATTATTTAAGTAAGACACATTGGTTGAAGGATGTAATATTAAATCTTTCATTCTCCGCCTCCCCATTGCCGATTTACACCGATTCATCATACTCAATACAGATGAAAATTTATTGTTGGTGGACTGTTCCGTATTTATAATATTTAATTGAGTTAAACAATGAGTTGCTAAGTGTACATTATCACTGGTTTGTTCATATTTAGGTTCGCCAATACACTTTAATAACTCCTTGTTATGTTGTGTTATAAAATCAAGTAAAAAACAGTATGCGTTTGCACTGTGTATATAAACGTCCATTTGTGTTTGCTTCATGAAAAGGTTGTAGTCTGAAATTTTAAAAACAGTGTCAAACAATTCTCTCTGAAATCCTTCCTTTCCACACTTGATAGATTTATTTCTTAACTCAGTATCGTCCAACAAAGAAATAATATGTATTTTATCTGATGTCAGTCCAATAAACGCAACGATATCGTTAATTTTATACTGTTTTTCGTAATTGTGAATAAAAATTGTTTCACTTGGATTGTAAATAGAAATAAAACGTTCCAAATCGTCAAAAGCGGTGGAATTATGGATGTTGTTGTTTTGATAATGAAATTCAAATAATTTTGACTGTCCTGTGAAGTTGTCTATCAACGCAACACCACAGTGAAAATAAGGCAATTTGTTAAAAGCATCACCCGTATATTGTTCTATCCAAATAACACAACAATAATTAGAAATGTTTCGGTTGCTCGATTCAATATTGGTACTAGGAGAGTATACACCCTTTTCTCGTCTTAATTTTATTTTTCGTTTTTTTATCATTTGTTCGGCATACTCTTCCCACACTACAACCGTATACCCCTCGTCCAATAATTTAGGAATATATTTTTGCAAGGGTTTACATATAGTAGACCCCGCCATCTCCAATGGAACCGAATCAAAATTACCTCTTTTAGCGATCTGACACTCCAATATTCGGGAAAATTCCTGTAAGTAATGGTCTGTAATATTATTTCGTTTTAATCCATACACTTCATAAAATGACCCGCACTGCCAAAGTAAAAATATTTTATCACCGAATCGTTTCTTGTACTCATTGAATTTATTAAAATATTCAGCAATCATACTTGGTGGTTCATTGGTTAGTTTTGTCATTGTATTTATACACTATAATACGTATAATTATATTTAAGTTAGTTGTAAATATTAATTGTAAACCACTAAGAATCCAAGTAATTATGAAGCAACATATCTACGTTTTTGTTATACACGTCTCCAGCAAGAAACGAATTTTCATAAATACTTCGAATAATATGTTCAGGAGCAGTAGAACCAATTTTAATTAGATTGTGCTTTCTTAAATAATTTTTGATTTTAGTTAGTGGACGTTTCTTAAGAGTATTTGTATCTTTTAATATTTTTTTCCTAGTTTTTTGGTTTTTAATCAATACACCAACACGACCGTCTTTTTTACCCAAATGTATAAACCGTTTTGTGGTAGTATGAAGTTGTTTCATTCTTTTTAAGGTTTTACCCGGATTAAGCATTGAAGAAGACTTAGCATGAACAGAAAAAGGAATATTACTTCGTCCACTAACAGATAATTGATCTTTTAATTGATTTAAATTTTTCTGTCGTTCAAAAAACTGGTCTGTGTGAATATTAACATTTGTTCCATCCTTATTTGGGGTATGTAAAATTGTAATAGGAGAAGTGGTAGGTTGTCCTATGCTTCTTGGTTTTTTCAGTGTTTTATTGTAAATAGAAAACAATGGTTTTTTACCATGTTTAAGTATTCCATAGGGTGGGTCTGGTTTCATATTAATAATTGACTCATCGTTTACAATATACGATGTTGGATTCATACCCCCGGACAACGTAGGTTGGTTTAACTGTTGAATAGGCGTGTTTAGTTGTATAAGAGGGTGTCCTGCCATGGAAGATGATGTGGTATACAATGGGGGAGGTTGCGTAGTTTGTTGAGGATGTTGTATCATAATTGGGCCCATTTGATGCTGCTGCTTTTGCTGGCGTTCTAATCTCCTTGCCATCTTTCTCTCCCTTCTTTTTTCCTTTTTGGATTTATGCTTGGCAGATAGAGACTGTAGATAATCCAAACTATTGTTTAAATCATTCTGTCTTGAATCATCCGGTGATATAACATGTCCTTCTTTATTTTCCTTTTCTTTTCTTTTGTGTTCTTTTATTTTGTTTATTAGTTTCATCTTGAGTTCTTTATTTTCAGAATAATCTGAATTACGAGCAGACCGTTTCTTTCTTTCTTTTCTCAACGTCTTTGATTTACCCATTTTAAAAAAATCAGGATTAACTGATATTTTTTTCGTAGTCATCTTATTTAATTATAAATACAAATTAATAATTAAATTTAAACTTACATTACTTACAAATACTTACAAATACTTACAAATACTTACAAATACTTACAAATACTTACAAATACTTACAAATACTTACAAATACATATTTACCAATGGATTATCTTTGTTTTCAACGCGTGATTTAACCTCCTCGTTTTTTAAATACAACTTAAATCCTTTTTTTACATCTTTAAGTGTAATATGTCTTTTTTTATCTTCAGACAAACAAAATACTCTACGACTGTGAGCAATTTTAACTTTGGAAAGCAATGTTTCCATATCTCTCCCAAAATATTTAAAGTAATTATTATGTTTTTTAAACCATGAACTTGATATATTGTCAATTGTCCATCCGCATTCTTTTACCTTTTTGTTAAAAATCAACTGTAGTTCTTCAGGAGTGTAATCATCTATCTTGAAGCGCCATATAAACCGCGAGTCAAGACCTTGATTGTATGAAAAAAAGCATTTTTTTAAATCTTCTTCGTATCCAGCAATGATTACCATTAATTCATGTTTATGATTGCTTAACGATTCGCATAGTGTGTCAATACATTCTTTGGCAAATGAATCTTTCTTTTCGGTATTTCCCAATGCATATGCTTCGTCGATAAAAAGAACCCCGCCTATTGCACTTTTTACTACTTCAGTTGTTTTTATAGCGGTTTGTCCTAAATACCCCGCTATTAAATCAGCGCGCGTTACTTTTTTAAACACATTGTTTTTTAAAATACCTAGTTTTGAATAAATCCCACCTATGATATGAGCAGTTTCGGTTTTACCCGTTCCAGGAGGACCATAAATAACGGTATGCATAAATTCATTATTAACATTTTGGTTTTTGTGAATGTGTAATTTTTGAATAAAATATAACATTTGGTCCAGTATATTTTCTTTTAAATTATGCATCCCTATCATATCATTTAAACGCACCACATCAGGGCGAATAAAATGAATTGCTTCCATATCAATGTTGTATTCTACATTAGGAGATAATGGATAATCGTCTGCTAATTTTATTAAGTCAGCAATGGTATTCAATGTAACCTTTATATGTATCTTTTCTTTTTTAACAACTAACGGTGTTGGTATACTTGGGACAAATGACGCTTTTAAAAAGTGATGATTTTTTACGTTAAAATCATCGTAATTTTGGTTGATATCCAATAATGTATTGGTAAGAGTTTTATTTACATCACAAGTTTTTCGTTGTTTATGATGATTGTAATTATAACTATTTAAATAATACGATATAGGATGCTTATTGTTTTTATGGGAGTAAGTTGATACCTTATTTGGGTTATTTATAACATTATTTCTATTAGTATCATTTGCATCATTATTCATTATAAGGTAATTATCTTGTTTGTATTTAATATTGTGTGAAAAAGATTGTTTATTTAATGTAGGGGTACTATCGGTTAAAAGCAAATCATTATACGACTGATCAAGAATGCGTTGTTTTATATAAGTGTCGTTCAATATATCATCAAAATCTCTATAAATTTCATTAATTAATTCGTCTACTGTTTTTTCCAAATCATTATGCGGGAATGGAATTGGAGAAATTATATTATTATTAAAAATCGGGGTATTTTCTAGAAATGTAAGAGAGATATCAAAAATAGATGGTGGTTTATTATCATTTTTCTTTTTTGTTGTACCTTTATTTGGCGATTTATTATTGTTTGATTTCATATATATATTGAAATACAATAATGTTACCCAAAAAATTAACGGTATATAGATCTGGATTTATACATAAAATTGAATGTGTGAAAATCAAAATATAAAAAAGTAAAATGTACAAAACTAGTGCAAACCAACAAATGGAAAATAAAGACATGAAACAACAAAGCAATTCAGTGCCAAGTAAGGATGAAATCATGGATGAACACAATGAGTTAAATTGGAAGGTTATTGAAAGTTATTTTAAGAATGATCATTTGGGCAAGTTAGTTCGTCATCAATTAGAGTCGTATAATCATTTTATCGACGAGGACTTGATTAATACTATTAATATGTTTAATCCAGTTACAGTCCGTTCTGAAAACGACAAAGATTTATCCACTGGATTATACAAATTGGAAATTACTATTACATTTTCAAATTTCCAAATGTATCGTCCAGAAATTCATGAAAACAACGGTGCTACAAAAATAATGTTTCCGCAAGAAGCAAGATTGCGTAATTTTACATATGCTTCAACAATGACGTTGGATTTAAATATGGAAATTAAGGTAAGGTATGGTGAAAATCTACAACAAATAGAAACTCACTTTAAAAAACTACCGAAGATTCACATTGGTAAAATGCCAATCATGTTAAAGTCAAAAATATGCGTTCTTACCCAATACAAGCATCTTCACACTGACCTTGTAGGAGAATGTAGATTCGATCCAGGAGGTTACTTTATTATCAGTGGTTCCGAAAAAACAATATTAGCACAAGAAAGGGCGTGTGAAAATAAAGTAATGTGTTTTAATATTAAGAAAAATAACAACAAATGGTCTTGGTTGGCTGAAATTAAGTCGATTCCAAAAGACAAATGTATATCACCAAAGCAAATAAACATGATGATAGCAGCGAAAAGCAATGGGAGCGGTCATTCAATTTACATACAAATACCACGTATAAAACAACCGGTTCCATTGTTTATATTGTTTCGTGCTTTGGGCGTAATGTCTGATAAGGAAATATGCGAATACATTGTATTAAATATTGACGAATCTAGAAAAACCAGTTTTATTTATGCTCTTAAAGCATCCGTAATGGAAGCAAGTGAATGTATAACGCAAGAAGATGCTATTAAGTTTATTGTTAATTATGCCATGTTTACACCAATCAATATGGATAAAGAAGAAGGGTATAAAATGAAGTATAATTTTACAACAAATGTATTGACAAATGATTTATTTCCCCATTGTGATTCATCTAAACAAAGATTGTATTTTCTAGGATACATGACAAACCAATTAATTCAAACATCGTTGGGATGGAAAAAATGTGGGGACAGGGATTCATATAAAAATAAGCGATTGGATTTAGCCGGAGTATTATTGAATAATTTGTTTAGAAACTATTTTAATAAATTAGTAAAAGATATGACTAAACAGATAATACGAGAAATCAATAATGGTTCGTGGAAATCAACTTATAGTTACACAAATATCATTAACAATACAAATGTATATAAGATTATTAAGTCTACAACGATAGAAAATGGAATTAAGAGAGCACTAGCAACTGGTGATTTTGGAATTAAAAATACAAATTCCAACAAAAGTGGTGTTGCTCAAGTATTGGGTAGATTGACATATATATCTTCGCTTAGTCATTTAAGAAGGGTAAATACTCCAATTGATAAAAGTGGAAAACTAATTCCTCCTAGAAAACTACACAATACACAATGGGGATTTATTTGTTTGGCAGAAAGTCCTGAAGGGGCTGGTGTTGGTGTAGTTAAAAATCTTGGATACATGACACATATTACAATTCGTTCCAATATTGATACGATTTATAACGTATTGAAAAACAAATACATCCCTATTGAAACCAAAAATCCACTTGAATTACACGGACATGTAAAGTTATTTGTTAATGGTAACTGGATTGGTATAATTGAACCAGAAAAGGTCATAGATACATATAATTATTTAAAGAGTTGCAAATACAATGGTAAAATAAACATATTTACCAGCATTGTGTTTGATTATAAAAACAAAGAAATACAAATATGTAACGACGCTGGACGCCTTACTAGACCGGTTTACAAAGTTAAAAATGGCAAAACACTTATGTTTAACAATCGTAAATTACTAGACGATGTACATGAGAAAAAAGTCGATTGGAATGACATGCTAATAAATAGTAAATATGGAGATTCAGTTATCGAATATATTGATCCAGCAGAACAAAATTCAAGTTATATTGCTACCAGTCAAAGCAAATTAATTGAATCTGGAACACAAACACATTGTGAAATACACAGTAGTAGTATATTTGGATTATTGGGAAGTTGTATTCCATTTCCTGAACACAATCAATCTCCTAGAAATACATATCAATGTGCGCAAGGAAAGCAAGCGATGGGAATGTACGTCTCTAATTTTAGAGCAAGAATGGATAAAACAGCATACGTCCAAACATATACTACAAGACCACTGGTAGATACCCGTATCATGAATATAATGAATTTACACAAAATACCTTCGGGGTGTATGGTTATTGTTGCGATTGGAGTATATGGGGGGTATAACCAGGAGGATAGTATTATATTCAATAAAAGTAGTTTGGAAAGAGGGTTGTTTTCAGCAACATTGTACCATACTGAAAAAGACGAAGACAAAAAGATACAGGGAGATGAAGAAATACGATGTAAAGCAGACAAAACCAAAACTAAAGGCATGAAGTTTGCCAATTACAACAAACTTAACAACCAAGGGGTTGTTCCAGAAAACACACTGCTTGAAAACAGAGATATTATAATTGGAAAGGTTGTTCCAATAAAAGAAAACAGAAACGACCACACCAAATTAATTAAATACAGAGACCAAAGTAAGGTATTTAGAACAAAAGAAAATACATATGTAGATAAAAATTACATTAATCGTAATGGAGATGGTTATACATTTGCGAAGATCAGAACCAGAACCTATCGTGTACCTACTATTGGAGATAAATTCTCAAGTCGCCATGGACAAAAGGGAACAATTGGATTGATTTTACCACATGAATCCATGCCTACTAGTGCGAATGGGTTAACACCAGATATTATTATTAATCCACACTGCATTCCGTCACGGATGACTATTGGACAGTTGAAAGAAACTGTAATGGGAAAAGTACTATTACAATTGGGTCTATTTGGAGACGGAACTAGTTTCAATGAACATCATGTAGTAGATATATGCAAAGAGTTACAAACATTGGGTTACGAACGTCACGGTAATGAAATTTTGTATAATGGTATGACTGGAGAACAACTTGAAAATAGTATATTTGTCGGACCTGTATTCTATCAGAGATTGAAACACATGGTGAATGATAAAACTCATAGTAGAAGTATTGGACCAATGGTTGTATTGACAAGACAACCGGCAGAAGGACGTGCGCGTGATGGAGGTCTTCGATTTGGAGAAATGGAGAGAGATTGTATGATAAGTCATGGAGCAAGCGCATTTACCAGAGATAGAATATATGGAGCAAGTGATAAGTTTGAAGTTCATACATGTAACAAGTGTGGTTTAATAGCAGTATTTAATCAAGAGAAAAACATACACCACTGTAATACATGTGAAAACAAGGTTGATTTTAAACGGGTGCTGTTACCATATTCATGTAAATTATTGTTTCAAGAACTGATATCCATGAACATCGCTCCTAGGATAATTACAGAGTAATATAATGCGATTAACAATAACGCCATATAATCAAATAACAATAAATATATAATATAAAATATTTAGACATTTTTTATTATTTTTAATAAGATATAGTATAGATGGGAAATTTTAAGTTTAAAAAAAAGCATAATTTTTATAAAAGATTGGACGAATCTTACAGAATACGAAAGAAGTATCCTGAAAAGGTCCCAATTATAGTGGAAAAACATAAGGGATATAGCGAAATACCAGATATTGATCGAAGTAAATATTTAGTTCCGAATGATATTACCATGGCAGAATTTATGTATGTTATTCGAAAAAGGATCCGAATTTCATCAGATAAATCCATTTATTTATTTGTGGAAAACCTCGGATTGGTTCCAACTTCACTACACATTCAGCAAGTATATGACCAAGCACAAGATAAGGATGGGTTTTTATATATACATTATTGTGGCGAATCTACATTTGGTTAATAATTATTTTATATTATTAGTATATAAATGAGTAATATTAGTAAAATTATAAATTCATACACTACAAAAGGACCAACCAACGATGGTTCTAGTCGAGTTGCGATGATGAAACATGTCCAACGGCGTTTGGCACAATATGTTGATTCCGAAAGCAAAACACCCACTCTTTTTGGACATAAAGCAGGAAGTTCTATACAGAATGTAGGTTCCAATAGTGGAGATAGCAGTCAACGAACGTACTTTAACATGACATTTAGCGGGTTGTCTGTAAATCAAAAGTAAATAATTCATACATGATAACGATAACGATAATCAATAAATATACTTTCTGACAATAACATAATGCCTTTGTAAGATATTATGTTGTGGTAATATATAATGAATAAATTTATTGCTGAATTTATTGGTACCCTAACTCTTGTATATACGATTTTAGCAACTGGACAACCAATCGCAATTGGTCTTGCTCTTATTTTGATTATTTTAGTAATTGGTGATATTTCGGGTGGACATGTCAATCCAGCAGTTTCATTTGCGATGTATTTAGGTGGTAAGTTATCCCAAGAAGATTTGATGCCTTATATTATTGCCCAATTATCTGGTGGCGTAGTCGCATTGGAACTTCATAAACGTATTTAATTACGCAATATCATAATTATAACCCATATCAATATATAATATTCCAAAATCAACAATAATATATATGAATATTATATAATGTCTAATATTTTTGACTATGATGGTCCCGCGTATATAAGTGCATTTGCTGAAATAATGGATCGTATAGAATACATTCAAAATAACCAGGTAGAATCATTACCAAAAGAAAGGAAATTATTGAATAGTTTTTACAATCTTTTAAACAGAAGCAATAGCAGAAGCAATAGCAGAAGCAATAGCAGAAGCAATAGTAGAAGCAGAAGCAGTAGTAGAAGCAGTAGTAGAAGCATTACTAGAAAAAGTAAAGGAAAAAATAGAAACAAAATAAATAGGAAAAAGAAAACGATTAAACGACTGCGATAAGTTAGATAATACAGAAATTATTAAGTTAAAATAATTAAAATAACATATATTAAGTTAATAACGAATATATATGTTAATTATAGCAATTGCATCCTTTTTATTATTAAACGCAATATTTTGGGGATTGATACCCGTTGGAACTTACTCTCCTCATCAACTTTTATTAAATTTTTTTAAGATTGATTACACACCAGATCTATATTTCCATTTATTTATAGGTTCTGCTTTTTATATTTTAGCAGTATTATTGATACACAAAGGAGACTCATTTTTTACTAAGAACACTATACATGATATAAGCAGCCAATAAAGACAATCCAAAATTGTAAGATACGGCTACTTTATTATTAGTTAATGTGTTAATAATATCATTATTAGTTTCGTTTTTTTCACGAAATTGGTCTATTATGGAATGGTTTAATTTCAATGTATTGTTAATATTTTGAAACGATTCTTTTACTTCTTTATAATCGCTTTTAGAAATTGGCATATTGGAAGGACCTTCTGTCACAGGACATACGTTTTTAGGACAGCGAATACATTTCGGAGTTCCTTCTGAAAATGCTTGAAACATAGCCAATGGATTGATTTTTCCAATATTTTCCATCATTCCCGGAACTAGTCCTCTCATACTGCTTCTACCACCAGTCATTGATACTCCGCCAATTTTAATGTTTCCAGTAGGGACATTATTTATGTATAAATAACGACTTACTTCTCGTCCTCCTAATTTACATTTAGCAAGTGTTTTTAAAAAATACTGATTTCCTAATTTTCCTTTGATAGCCCGACCTGTTCCTGATACCAATACTTCAGTATAGTTAATTAAACCAGCAATATCTGCCGCAAGAGCACTCATATTGCCACTAGGACTCATGCCTAATTCACTTGGTGTTCGTATAGCAGAAGAATAGTTAAAATCGCGACCCATAACACTTGCTCCTCCTTTTTTTTTGTTATTTCCCATATCAGATTGTGATTTACTTACTATCTTACCTACAAACTCTTCATTTATATTTTTATTATTAGTTAAATCTGTAAAACTCATTTATATAATAACAATATAAAATTATATTACTTATTAATTGTATCAATGAACGAATTAATTAAACTTAAAAACAAATATAAATATAAACAATATAACCGGATACCACCATTACATGATAAAACGATTGAAATTATACATAATATTATGAATGATATAATAAACCAAGTTATCAAAGAACAATGTTGCGAATCAAATACCAATACAATTATATCCCCTAAAATTAACCAGTCTCAGTATACAATACCTGATATACATATTCAACCGTATATTGAGGAACATGAATGTAGAATATGTTTTGAAGAAGAAACCGTTGAAAATCAATTTATATGGCCCTGTAGATGTAAAGGTACCAGTAAACATGTACATAATTCTTGTTTGGAACGATGGAGATATGAAAACATGAATAATCCTGCTTTTGAAATATGTATGGAGTGTAGATATAAATATAGATTTAAACATCAATATCCTTATGAATTTCATTCACAAGTCGAGATTAACGGATGTTTTCTTATTGCGATGATTCATATACTACCGTTGATGTTTAGTTATGTAATGTCTCAGATTGATTATGTTAATTCAAATATAATTCTTAAAACGGTATTTGGGAGCAATAATTCTTTAATTAGATATATTGATTTAAACCCCACATCCACCGGGTTATCATACTGTATGTATTACAATATGGTTTTATATGCACAAAGTATTTTATTTGTATTTCTTTATCTTATATATGTTTGTAAGTTTGTTTATAGAAAAAAACAGTATTTTAAGTTATTAATAAAGGACAAGATATTTTGTTTCTTTTTTTTATTTAGATACCCTTTACTATATCAAATATCTATGGATAATATTTCATGGTTAACTATTTTTGTTACCATATCAACTATTTACATATTTCTAGACCCTGTTTTTTATAAAATTTTATTAAAAAAACACAATTCAATACTATTTAAATTAGACATAGACAATAGTTTTTCGTTGAGAAATTATGTGGAAGAAGATGACTTTGAACAAGAACAACAAAGACGCCTACAGAGACAAATGCAAAGACAGCGACAAATGCAGATTCAAATAGAAGAAATATATGAGGACAATTTACCTGAAACATATGAGTCTCCATAATCATGACGCATCAAACATAACCTATATTGTTATTAACTATAATATGTTATGTAAACTTAGAATTAATATTTGATTGATTCACTCTGTTTAACTGCTTTGTTTTGTTCTTGTTTTGATTTTTCGACTACTGATTTAAGTTTACCTTCATTTTCACTTATACTTTGTTCGTTTTTTTGAATCTCTTTTTCTAAATTCTTAATTCTACTCCTTATCTTAGATGCACTATCTTTTACCTCATTAATTTTTATTTTTTGTTTGTATAGTTCATCTTTTTCATTTTGCGAACATTCATCCAACCCTTCTTTTGTAGATGGTTTAACCCAATTTGTAATTTTGTACAACGAAATATTATTTAGTTGACTTATAAATAATACCAAAATTAAAAATATTAATAGTTTTACAGTATATTCAATTAACATATATATATCCTACAGGGAAAATAATTTAATTAACATGCTTCAGGGTGTTTCTTACAAGCATCACTATTATCCACCCCACGCCCTTCTTCCGAATTTTTAAGTTTCGCGATGTTTTTCTTAGTTTGTGTTATTTTATCCATTTGCTTTTTACTAGTGGATATTAATGTTTTGACCTTTTTCATCAAGTCTTTTATAGTAGTTTCAACGTTAATTAGAATATTTCTACTGTCACTCATTTTCTTTTTAAAACACTCAGATTCTTTGGAAGATTTATTGGGATTGCAAGTCATTCCTTCAATCATATATTCTACGTTTGGAAAAACAATACTGAACAATATGTGATTTATGATAAGAAATAAGAAAAATATAATTAATAAAATGTGTACGTTCATATACTTTATATTTAGAAATATATTTTTGCGTAATACATCATAACAATATAGTTATTGTAAATTAAAATAATAAAATGTGTATATGTATTATATATAATGTTGAAATATAAAGATATATCTTGTTGCTCAACCACCTCTAAATCAAAGGTAGAAACCATAAGTTTAATTCCAAATGACTTTGTTTATAGAAACAGTTGTCCAACTAATACTAGAAGTCGAGCCAGTGTTATTAAGTCAGGTCAACAACCAAACAATCGCCCCTACTCTTACTCTTACCGAGAGCATTTAAAAAACAAGCGATTTGCTACGTACCAGCAAAAATTACCTAAGGAGCGTTCCTACGCAAAAGGAACTACATTAACAAGTAGCACCTCCGGTAACTGTGATTCTACATGTAACAAAACGCATTTTAATCCAAGTAACAAGAAATTTATGACACAAGGTGCTGTGACCAGCGGAGGTCGATTAGAACGATTAAAATACGATACAATTACAAACGCAAATATATGTAGTAATGATCCTACCAAATGTACGGGTGTATATGTAGGAGACAAACAACGATTTACGGGAAGTTATAATGAAAGTACGGATGCGAATTGTCCACAAAATACAGCGAAACATCGTGTTATGGGTGCTTACCCGTACAACAATGGATGTGCGCGATTTTAATAAGAGAAATAATACAAATACAATACATTTTAATAGATAAAATAAAATGTGTTTTTTAATTTAAAGGTTATATATAAATAAACCGTCCAAAGTAAATATGATGTACACTATGAATATTTTTAACAATAAATACGCTCCTAAAAATGAAAATCCTCATCAATTGACGAAGAATAACCCTAATATAAACACTACGCGAACAAACTGTAACGCAACACCATTCCGTATGCCATACAACCACGTAAGAAAAAAAAGTAATTGTGGTCCGTGTGATACAAATGTAAAGGTTCAAAAAGACCCAATGTCCCTTGCTGCTGGAGACGGAAACTGTTTTTGTTACGACCCAACCATTCGTAATTATTTAAATAAAAATGGAATACCACAGCACGATTTCATTTTTGATCATTACAACGTTATGTATAAACGAGCAATGGTTTATGAAAAAAATACGTCTGGAAATTTATATGGAACAACTGATGTATCAAATGTATTTTTTTCAACCAATCAAGACCCATCCAATAATAAAGTAGAACCATGTTCTACTCTTGTATATAAGTTTTCAAACCATACCAATAGAAAATATGGAGCAACTAGTCAAAAATCAAGAATAAATCGTTTAAAATACAACAATACAACTGCTATGCAATCGAGATTTTATAGTTTTGATTGTAAAGATAATTTTAAATGTTTACACGATAGTTTACCTTTAGCTAGAACTATCGCAAATTCATCAAGTTGTACAGACCGAAGAAATGGAACCAAAAACTCGTGCAATTAACAAATGCCATTTTAAAATTGAAAAGAAAAGACCAACCACACAAAATTATACAACCATAACGTAATATAAGCCATGAATCACTCTACTATATCATTAAACCAAATCAAACCAAAACGATCATCTTTTAATACAATATTTAAAGATGCTTATCGTTATGGGTTTTCATCACAAGATCCCAACACACAGTATTATACTCAAATTCACAATTTAAATAAATACTGTGCTGCTGAAAAAAACGTTAGTATATCACAGTGTTATATGAGTATTGATATAAATAAATTCCTTTATAAATCGTCTGTTAATAAACGCAAACACTTCGCACGTCAAACGGTTGAGTTTTTAGAAAATGGCGAAGTATATTCTCAACCGGCGATTGATTATATAAGTGAACGCATGGAATGTGGTCATGTAATTACAGTTACATTAAGTTTGGAAAAATACATATACGAACATGACGAAAATACTCATGTTACACATTCAACCTTATTAATATTTCACCCAAAAACCATAAAAGGAATCTCTACATCAACATACAATATGTTTTACATTAATTCACATGGTGGATCATTGCTTTATACAAACTTTCATGAAAAACCAATTGGAAGGAAACGCAATAGTATTAAAAAAACAACATTTGACAAGTCGATCGATTTCATCGTAAACAATGCTTTTGTAAAAGCATTGAATCAATACAATCGTGAATATCAGGTAAAAACACATGTATGTTATGATTTAACAAGACAGCACAATTATTTAGGAATCAATCTTCAGGCATACGATAATTACGGTGCTTGTTTTATATTTCCTATTTTGTTTAATCTATTGATTCATACAAATTACAACAAGTATTTTATCAACAAAAACGGGACATATTCTATTATTGTAGAAAAAACAGTTGAATGTTTTCTAGAAACAAACGATATTGATTTATTTGTATATCATGCTTTGGCTCAAATTGACGACCGCATCAATACGTATTTGGCAAGTTATTATTCGAATATGAAAGAACTGAATAAACAACGTAAAAAAAAAGTTAAGACCAGAACAGATCACCTAAAAACAATATGTATGGAAGAAATACAAGAAGAATTGTATGACTCTATCGACAAGCATTTAGATATTTATACACATCGATTTGTAAAAGCAACCTTGACAAAAACAATACAATTTATAAAGCAAGATTGGTCAATGTATCAACCTGAAGTATTTGTTTAAATATGGTTATTATATTACCCGATAATCAATTCAAAAACTTTTTATAAAGTTAAAAACGTTATAATATAATCTTTTTATCTTAAAATGGAACAACAACAAGAAACTCAACAAGAAACTCAACAAGAAACTCAACAATCAATATCAGAAAAGAACGCGGTTTATAGTAGTGAAATAAAGACAACCATTAGTTGTCCAACTTCTATATGTGATGTTAATGGTAACGTGTTGCCCAATGGTAATTATTATTTTACTATACATACTCATAATGATGAATATTGTAAAGGTTCCCTTACAGCAAAAGGACAGTATGGGGAATTTACATTTAAAACAATAGATATTATTAAAATGATGTCTATTGCGCAATCAAGACTTGCGCGTCGTTCTGGATTGCAAGAAGATGGTATGCCAGATTACATATCTCCTCCTATTTCACCTGAAAATTCAAATTTAACAAAACAATTGGATGAAAAAGATGTCATTCATAATTATTTTTACACCCCGGACCAATGTTCTATTTGTTTATCTATGATATCCAAAAATAGAAAACGATTGGTATGTAACCATAGTTTTCATAATTTGTGTATATCCAAATGGTTGGCTCGAGACCAGCGATGTCCCGTTTGTCGGTGTATTCATGTAGAACGCCCACGCAGAAGACAAACTGTAGGGGTAGACATGGATATAGATAATGATGTTGAACGTGATGTATCGCATACTACAATGAATTTAAGACGTCGGTACAACAATTATGTTATTCCTAGAAATAATTATGTAAATGGTCATACTTACAGCAGAAGAAATACTACAGAAAATAAATATACTTACAAAAAATAATTTAAATTGATTTGTATTTACGATAAAAACATTAAAAATAATTGATATTATAATATAAATATTGTAATTTAGATGTTTTCCAGTAAATTATCTTACACTATACATAAACTGGATCAAGAGTTTAGAAAAATAGAAATTAAAAAAAAATATAAATTAAAAGTTATTAGTAGTCCAACCTTAGGAAAAGGAAGACAGCGTCCCACAAGTTAGATAAAAATTAAAATAAAAACAAAAACCTATTTGATTTTTGTTTGTATATTATTATAATTTCTTTGATATTTTACAATTTAAATTGGGATATTTTTGATACAATTTAAATATTGCCTGTTCTTTCATTTTCGCTTCGATCATTATGTCTATGTCTACACCATACTTTTTAGGAATTTCCATTAAGTAGTCTGGTATTTTTTCAATGTAATCGCTATGATGACCACATCTACCACTTCCTTGTTCGCTGACGTGGAATTTTGGTTTAATACCCCTCCTCTTCCAAGTATGTAATATTAAAGGTATGTAGAAACTTGCTTGGTAAAATAGTTGGGTTGGGTGGAGTTTAATATAACAATTAAAGTGATGGGTATCAAACACAACGGGAACACCGACCTTTTTTGAAATATTCAAACAATCCACAATAGAGAAGCATTTCTCACAATTCTCCAATACCAATCTTTTTCTAATATGCGAGGGGAGAGATAAATAAGTTTCACACCATCGAGCAATGGCTTCCCTTTTATTACCATATACACCTCCCCCATGAATTACCATTACAGAATCTTTACCCATTCCCATTAAATCGAGAACTGTTGCATGATAATCCAAGTCACATATTGTATGTTTTACAGCATTTGGTGTTGGAGAACCCAACACATTGTATTGTCCTGGATGAAATGTGATGCGCTGATTGTATTGTCGTGCTTTTTCCCCAATTTGTGTTAATAAATCTTTCGCAAAGTCAAATGTATAATCTTCCACCTTGGGATTGCTTTTGTGTGGAAACATTTCACTACTTAATCGGAACACCTTAATACCATTTTCTTCATTAAAGTCTATCAATGTAAGTGTATCTTTTAGGTTTTGTATAATTTTATCCTTTAATTCGTCTATCCCCCTTTCTTTTATAGAACGAATTATCATTTTTCTGGACGAAAATACAGTTGGTTTCTGTTGTCTTAAAACGGTGTTTAAGCAACATAGTCCAAGTTGAATTGGTTTGTTTTCACTCATTATTTAAATAGTCACAAATATCAAATATCAATAATGTACCTTTATTATGGTTGTCATATTAACTTGATAAAAAGTTATGTTTTTATTTCAATTTATGTTTATTATTGCCTGTTAGTTTGAAATATTAATCCCATTTCATATGGGTTACGTCTTTACAATATGATTTATACAATTCTAGTTCTTCATTAGACAAGTTAAGATTATCTTGGGATTCAGTGTACTTTGTTTTTAGGAATTTATACTTTTTTTTTAGTGTTTCCACTCGAACAACTAATTTGTTGATTAATACTTCCTGTTTTTTGATTAATTGTCGTGATTCAACAACGGACGATGAAGGCATTACTTTATGATTTTCCATTTCAATAATTAAATATAATATTACATTTTCATATTGTGTTTATTTCAAATCAATTTATTTCATATTTATACTGTAAAATATAAGTTTAATTTTGTAACTATTTTTATAAGAATTCTATAACAAATGAAAAATAATTCTAATTATAGTCTTTTTCTACAATTATTCTGTATGTTTAATGCTGTTGTTCCTGTTTTTACAAAAAATAGTGGATATATTCCTGAACTAAATACAATCGCGGAATCATGTTGTCAGCATACAGCATCATGGGACGACCCTTTTTCATTAATGTGCAGGAATTGTGCTTATTATACTATTTCATTAGGCGAAGAGATGAATCATTATTACTATACTACCGACGATGGCCCCGATTACGAGATAACATGCATTAATCATTATCGTAATAATGTTTTTTGTTCTGGAAAGAATAATGAAAATGGTGGTAGACCGTATTATTCTGCTCATTGTGACGAATCTTGTATTAATAGATACAAAACGAATATTGATAAAAATTATTTATGGTTAAGAAGAAGTGATAATTATGGAAAAAGACCAAATTGTCCTACCATAATGATTAATAACACGGATTATATAGAAGCAACATTACCAGAATGTAAAAAAAAATGTATAGATGAGAAAACAGGTAGATGTAATGTACTGTCAAGGTATGCTGATTATGTGTTGCGACCAAAAAATATAGATACATGTCGTTTTTATGCTTGTCCAAATATATCGAATGTTACATGGATACCTCAGACCTCTCCGGGAAGATTTGCGTACCAATCAATATCTTATATGTTTCATTTAAGACATCACACTGTTCCATATATTGAATATATTACGAAGGAAAATATCATCAACAAGACAAATATCATCAATAAGACAAATATCATCAATAAGACAAATATCATATATAAGATTATTTATAAGCACAGATATATTGATAAACATATAATTAGAAGCGAAGATGATTTAAATTATTCGATGGTATGTAACTGTACTAGAAACCATGACAGAAATAATACCCCATTATGGGTTATTATTTCATTTATTAGCTTAGTTGGTTTTGCTGCTCTGGTAATATGTAAGTGTACGTGGAATTGTTGTATTAAAAAGATATGCAACGATATACTCGATGATTTTGTAAATGACTACATATTTTGCGGATACAAAGAACAGATAGATAAAATCTGCTGTTGCTGTAAAGTTATTTGTTGCTGTAACGATTTAATTAACGAAGATAAGCAAACTGAAGAAGAAGAAGAAGAAAACAATGAAATACGTAAAAATCAGGAATTAAGATTGGAGTTGTTTAATATGCAAAATAAAAACAATAATAATACATCATCACCAACGCACGAAACTCGTAAAACATTTGAAATATAATATTAATTAAAAAATAATTATTATTATATTAATAATAATAATTATATTAATTTATTAATTATACAACCGTTTCTTGAAATCCTTCACCGACCAAATCACTCAACAGATTATTATAATTTTTACGCACTTCTTCAAACAACTCTTTTGTAAATTTATACTCCATCATAATACTAGATATCATTTCAGAGTGTAACTTCCAGGCAGTATCTACTTCATTCAAAATCTCATAGACAATACCATTATCCTTATTCAAAGCATTCATAAGCCACCTATTTTTTCTACCAATTATATCAACTCTTTTACCAATATCTCCCTCATCAATACTTACCAATTCTTTCCTCCCATTTACCTCCTTCACCAAAACATTTCTACCATTAAAATCACTCACTCTAAATATCCCCCTTACTATTCCAATCTTAGCAAATTCCTTGAGTAATCTCCTGTCATTAAGTAATTCTGCCTTCATTTTTCCGACCTCTGTCCCTGGAGTAATCTCATCCATTACACAATAAACAACATGACCTTCTTTTTCACCATTCACCGTCACTTCCCAATTATCGGCCCAATATTTTGTTTCTTTAGATATCTTTTCTACCCTAAAATCAGACAATATTCTTTTCATTCCAATACTATTCAGTCCAAAGAAGGGTTTGCATTTATCCAATACACAATAGTCCCTGTTATAGTTCATACTCTTCCTGGACTCCTTCCAAATTGTATCCTTATATTTAAAACACATTACCTTATTTCCACAGGTTGTATTCCCACACAATTTCTGAGTGCTATCCATCCATAGCCACATTTTTTTTGGCAACTTATCTTCTAACTCACTAAAGACAGGTGTCGGTCTCATTTTTTTTATCCTTTTAGTCTTCTCCTCTCTTTTCAATTGACTAACTGATTTTGCCTTTACACTTTTCACATTAACTACAAATTTATCAATTCCTTTTTTCTTTTCTTTTTTCTTTTCTTCCTTTTTCTTTGTTTTTTTGTTTTTAAGGGACTTCTTTTTTCTAATCTTAATGGGATTGTCTAGTTTCTCTTGTATATAGTAGTCTCTCCATTCTCTTACATAAAATTCCTTATCTTCATCTACTACTACACACCCTTCCTTCGCAAAATCTGCTTTATTTTTACCCATCTTGCGACCTTGACTAGTATGCATATCAATACAATAATCATCAATCTGTATATACTCATTGCATTTCTTCAACAAATCAGCGTCGATCCATCGTCCGTGTACATATAATTCTCGTAAATTACTTAGTATCTCCCTACTCTTGTCTTCTGGAGTATTACACTTCATCGCCATATCAATACAAGAACACAGGAACATAAACCTTTCTCCTCTTCCTAATTTAAAGAATTCATTTAATTTATAATCCATTACCTTCTTATATACAGAATTCGCCTTTACTACTTCAGTATCAAACAAATATTCCCATACCATATAAATATTATCTTTCCTCCTATACCTTACTGTATCTCCTTTTTTCTCTCCCTTAAATATTTTAAACATCCATTTAAAACATTCGTCATCTTTTCTCTCAAAACACTCCACAAATCTTTCAAAATAAACAGTATCGTCCAATCCATAGTCCTCATTAATAATACGGTGACTCCACCAACTTCTAAGGTCACTGTTTCTTCTGGAAATACGACCTTCTACCAAACACTTACACATTAGTATAAGAGTTTCGCCAGAACTTTTCCTGTTCTCCTGAAACTTTTCAATCATTTCCCTTAAAACAATATATCGTTCCGTCTCAGCAAACAACAGTTCTTCATCCATCATTACTATAATCCTATTAATAAGATTAGTAATTATAGCATTACAAGCCTTCTGTTGTTTCTCAGTACAGGCATACAGTTCAAACTTATATATCTCATAAGCACACCAGACCATATCGCCAAATTGCTTTCTCCTTAAATATTTCTGCATTCCACTTTTAAGGATATCCAATTTATACCCATTCTGACTTATACTACTAAAACAGGTCCTATATTTCATTTGCATCATAGTTTCTTTTAATATACTACTCATTTTGGTTACTTATTTTTATTTAATAAATAATAATAAGTTTAAAATTTTAATCAATTTATACCTAAACTTATCTCAACTTTTATTCACCAAAAAAATATTAGTAGGGGTATAGTTATTGTAATACGGTATTCCATGTTCTACACACCATCGGATGCATTTTTTTATGTTTTGGTTTTTCACTAGTTCCATCTTATCTTTTGATTTGTCTTGATAATGAATCATTTTAATAGTGTTCATTATATTTTCGATTTGTTGTTGTGTAAATATGGAGTTGATTTCATTTAATCTACTTAAATAATAGGTATTTAATTCTACATCTAATATACTTGCTATTTCATACTTATCAAAGTCTATGTTATCCAATACATACAAAATATCATGAAATCGGTTGTAAATCGATGAAGTATCACTAAACTTAAAATATTTACACACCAAATACTTTTCACTATTTGCGTGTCTACTTGTATTCGGTTTTACAATATAAACTTTTTTATAAAAACAGTTTAATAAATAAATCAATTGTGTTGTGCTTTTCAAAAATACGTCAAATATCTTTAAAATAAATACCCCATTGTATTTCTGCATAACAATCGCATATGCTACCTGAGTAAAAAGTAACCGAAAAGCATTGTTTTCTTGTTTATTAAAATCACTTGAAAAATCGAACCCTCCATCTGCTGTAATGATATTCATACTATTTTTATACATGTGAGCCATGTATTTGTAATTTTCCACATTATATAAGTTACCATTTCCTGTCTTTCCTTTTTCAATAACAATATTTTTATATGTTTTAAACAAATGTTCGCTTTTTCTCCACCCTGGAATACTATAATCATCTTCATTTGTTAATGTAATGCCATAATAAGTATCCAATGGATTAGAACGCATAAATGCTGTCGCTTCTATAAACCCACCAGGACCTTCTGCTAAATGAAAACTTTTTAAACTGTTGTAATTACCAAGTATATTGAAATGTTTGTATATTTCAATTAATTTAAAATAAGCGCGGGATACAGGTTTGATTTTAGATATAGCATAATTCATATGTGGTAGATTACTATGAATAAATTCGTATGGATTGGTGTATTTTTTCATCATATCCCATTTTTTATAATTTTGATTTATTAATTCTTTGGAGTTGTTTAAGTATTTGTGTATGCTTTTACTTAAGTAAACCTCATTTTCCTCTTCTGATACTTTGAATTTTAATTTTATATTTATGGACTTTAATATATGATTGCAATCTGGCAATAAATAATATAACATATTTGTATTCTATATTATTTATGTAACTAATTTTATATTGTTTTGTTTTGTTTTGTTTTTGTTTATTATACCAATCGTATTTTGCGTTTCATCTTTACAACATTGCGTTTCAATACCATAGTTGTATCCTTCATTTTCTGTATTCGTTCTTTTGTTTTATCAATGGTATCATTTGCCTTATCCATTTGAATCTTAAATACATTGCTTGCGTCTACATTGCGCACCTTTTTAAAGATAAAGTAATTGTTTAGAAACGAAACCTTTTTCTCATTATCACTCATCTCCAACGCGGTTCCAATTTGTTTTTTAGATATTTCTCTATTCTCTACATCATTTCCCATTTTGTTAAACAATCGTTGAAACGAGTCAACGCCCGTAAATACCCCAAACTGTTTGCATTCATCAGCGTCCAATGGAGCAAATCCATATAAATCCAATAACTCCTTAAAATAATCAAAGTTCACCAAATATTCTGGAAACACTTTATTGATAGATTCCTGATAAACATCAATTCTATAACCAACTCCTGTTAAGTCTGCTGGAAACTTTTCATGTTGATACATTTTCTTTATTTCCCATGTCTTTTTATTATTTTCTAGGATATATTCACTTTCTTGATATTCCTTATTTTTCAACATATTAAATACTTTAACACCATCATAACAAGTTCCTATAAAATACCCATTTATTTTACAATTCTCTGAGACATTTCTAAGGTATTCATTTAATATTTCAACATTTTCAAAGAAGTAATGGGATGAAAACATATTGGATACTACGTCAAATCCGTCTCTACCGACTCCATGGTTTTCATATACTACCTTCCCCAATACATCCTTGTCTTTACTGCCTTTACCTATAATTGCATCCATAATTTTCTTACCTTTAGGTTCTAATATACCATCTCCATTTCTTAAATTATGACCACTGTCAGCTGTGATAAACAAACAACTTGGGGCGTTTCTATGCTTGCTTTTAAATTTCAAATACCTAGCACAAGCACCGTCCTTTCTGTTTTCCAAATTCATTTTTGACAAGTCAAATCCAACAACAAATTCCAACTTAGATTGGTACCATTTCCACATATCACCTGCTCTACCTACAGACATATCGATAAGCGTATCCTTGTTTTTGGATGCCCGTGTAATAAGCAACTGTTTTACATATTTGTTATGAAAATCACGCAACGAACGAGTGTTGGTTTCCGTAGTCGATTGTTTATAATACACTTCACTGTTTTCCAAATCAAACAACCCTTTCCCACTTAACATATCTCGAGTAATAGGATTATGAATAGACTTCCACACACCATTTGCTACATGATACGCGTTTCCAAAATTCTTGTTTCCACTTCTGTAATCTGCTGTTTTATCGTGTCTTACGCGAATAGGGATCCATTGCCAATATTTTTCATTGCTTTTTACATACTTAAATTCTACAATTGTTTTATCTTGAAACGCTTCAGTTTTGTCTTCAATAAACATATTACCATCTAATAATGGTATATTACATAAGTGAACGTTAAAATTTGGACTAGGTTCGGTTGGAAAGAATGGTACGGGTTTGTATTGTCTGTTGTCATATGTTATATTATCTGGATAATTACCATCTATTACATCTTGACATGGATTTATAAACCCGTGTTGTGATGGATTAAACCCTACACGCAACTCGATGGTTTTATATTGAAGCAATTGACTATTGCTTCCAGCCATATCAGTTCCATCCTGAAATATATGATTTATTTTGTCTCGTCCGGTTTCGGTTTTTTTAGTGATTATCAAGAAATCAACCGTATTGTATTGGGGAGGTTTCCATTTAAAACTATGCTTCCATGTTTTTTGATACTCCAATACTCCCAATTTACTACTTCCAACTGACTTGTCAATAGGCGTAAATATCAACCCATCCGTTTCGTAATCAAACATAGACCCATCTTCCATGCCATCTAGCAATTCTTTACAAGAACGAAACAAACTTATTTCTTCATTTTTAGCATTTCTATTGGAATAAAATGTTTTTACTTTAATATCCATGGATGGTTTTTTATCTTTCACGATAGACAAAATAGTCATTCCTTTCACAAACTTATTTAATACTTCCAATCTAGACAATCCGGTGTTGTATTTCTTATCGTCAAACGACAAATTATCACGATAAATAAGAGGGTAATATCGATAGTCTTCTCCCTTTTTAAAATATACGTCGAAACATGTATACAAGTTTAAGTATTTTCCATGTTTGTCGTGAATAATATGTTCGCCATCTAATACACTGTTGTAGTATTCATTATCTTTGGTTATCAAACCTGTGTATTGTACGTTCATATTGATGTCTATCATGTAAATTTTACCTTTTTGACCTACATACAGTAATTTTCTTATCCCGTCTGCTTTATCAGTTACTGTGTAAGCAGAGTGAATATTCGGAATAGTTAAATCTTCTAATTTAGGGGCAGCATTTTCCATTTCAAGTGTAATGGACGAGGGACCAATAAAATTTCTTCTATTTTTTCTCATAGAATGTCCTTTTCTATCATTGGCAAACAATGATTCATTGGCACTTGTATTGGTTAGTTTTACAAAATTATATACAACCGCCTTTTGTTCCGTGTAAGATATAGGGTAGTTGGTTTGTTGCAATCCCGAAAGTATAATTTTGATTGCTTTATTTAATTCTTTTTTAAGATCTAAATGCATCATTGCTTTTGCTTCGTCATTTATTAATTCAACTTCAATCTCATACGTTTCTGGATTGTTAAATAAGTTGGATTTTTGAATAGTAGATTCCGGTGTATATTTTCGGGTTTGGTAGTTCCATTTTGAAGTTCTTAAAACGCTTAAATCAAACTTGAATGGAATCCCTTCTTTTTTAAACGTAAATCGTTTTATTAAACGAAATGTTTTTTTATTATTGTTCCAATTGTTAATCATGTTTCTTACTAGAGGGTATTCTCCTGCTAACCGATTTTCCGTTTTATAATTAACGCGGAATTCATATTCTTTATTATCCAATGCTACCATGCGTTCCGACCCACTCTTTTCTTTGGATTGTTTTTGTAGAAACGATACATAGGGTTCTGGTATTTCTAAATTAAACGTGTTTTTTTTGCAATAGGATTTAATATTCATTAGTCCTTTTATTTCTGTTCTAATATTGGACATTCGAAGTCGGCCGGTGCGTTCATCTAAAAATTCGTTTTGTATGTTTAAATGATATTGGCCATTGGGAGTTTTACAAGTATAATTGTTTAATTTTAGTTTTTTGATAACATTATCAAAATCAATGCGTGTGATTTTATTAGCGTAATTGGTTCCAAACCGCAATTCAAATTCATCGGTTGCTTGATTGGACACGGTATACGTCCTTAAATAATCTGTAAATGATTTTGAGAAGTTATTTTTACTCATTAATATATATAAATTATATATAAATTTAATATTATTTCTATTAAATTTATATATTTCAATTTTAACATAATTAAATTACTTATAATCATGTTGTTATCCTCCGCGCACTTCATCGTAAGTTTAATCACATAATAAGTTGTTTTATTTTTTCGTATAGTTCATTTTTCGTAAATGTTTTTTTTTCGTTTTTCATAATATTTATTTTTAATAAACTACAGATTTCTTTTATTTCAACGGCTTTATAACTTCCTACAGAACGGAGAGGTTTGGTAATTGAATCTACAACCCATTTATTTTTTTTTAAATCACTTACCAACTCGTTCGTAACCTTCTCTTTGATATACAATCCATATTTATTATTTCGTTTATTAATCATAATAAACGAACTGTTAAATTCGTCGATATATTCATAATACATATAATTGTCCGTATAAACTACATTGTATTTATGAACCAAACAAATAAATGTAAACAGTGCCAAATCTATGCCATTGTCGTCCAATAATTTTTCTTCTAGATGTATTCTATTTAATTTCAGCAACTTCAATAATGGTTTATTACTACGTATGCTGCTTACATATTCAAATTTACGATTGGTTTCATAATTATATAGATTATTTTTATTTAATTCGTATTCCTGTAAACCATAGTGGTGCGATACCCAACACCAAAACAACGAGTCTTTGCATTCCAATGGTGGATAAAAATAATCAGCCTTTTTTTTGGTTAACTTGACTTCTTCTATATGTTCATCTGGTTTTCGAGTTGGTTTAATAAAACAAAATGATTTTATTATATTTTTATTAGTTAGTGAATATTTATTAAGGTTCATCAATAAATCTTCTATATCGTTATTTGTTGGAGTATATACGGGTCTATGGTTAACAACCCGATTGTTATTATGTTTTTTATTATCGTATACTCGATTATTTCCATATCGGTTCCTATTTCGATGTGTATTTCTATGTGTATTTCTGTGCATAGTTTATATATATATAACCATTAAAGCATTTATGTTGTTTTATTAAAGTATTCTTTTTCAAATACTTCTTGTGTATTTTCAATCGTATTTAACATGTTTTCTTGTTCACTGATGTATTTTAGATAATTTTCTATTTCCTTTATAATTTGAACTGGTAATTTGTTTAATGACAAAAATACTCCATTGTTATTTTCAGAAAAGTTGGTATCGTGCTTCACAATAATTTCTAAAATCTTTTTATGGTGTATCTGATCTTTTTTCTCTATTACTTTTTTTAATGTTTTCAACTGTTCAGTCGTATATTTTTCATTATTTATCGTTTCAACAACGCTCATACTAATCATTATAATGGTATATGTGAAAAAATGTTTATATTTATTATATTAATCATTAGTTAATTGTTTTTTTTTGTTGTATTACGTTTGTTTTTCTTGGTAGATGACAAATCACCAATAATAGATATCTGATCATCATTTAATTTGTATCGTATCCCGATTACCTTCGCTACAATAATATCATTTTCCTTTATTTGATTAAACTGTTCATTTTTAACGTTGTGTTCTCTTGCTATAAACATTACTAATGGGGTTTCATCTTCTTTATAATATACAGCACGTACGCCAGCGCGTGTTACATTTTTAACAATGCATTTAATTTTCATATTTTCAACGGGATGGCATACCAAGCATTGGAATGATACATCAAACGATAATTTGTTTCCTTCAATTACACCTGAACTATGAGTGATAACCTCGATGGAGTTTGTTTTAATATATCCTTCTTTACTACACTTCCCTTCAAACTCTTCTTTTAAACGGACCAATATATGTTCTTTTAAATAATTATTAACGTGTTTAAAATCAACGTATAGTTTCCGAACCAATATTGATTTTGTATAAATAGACCCCTTCTTGATTGTTTTTGCGGATTTCATTATATAGTATAAATATAAATTTTTATATTTAACTATAATTATTATATTAAATCAATTTATTACATCAAAAATATTGTATTACCATTCTTATTTTGTTTTTTCAAGTCTATCTTTGGTAAAAGGTACACATCGTATAAAAATCCTTCTAATAAATTATAATTATATTTTTCATTGTGTTTATAGGTTAAATAGTAAGAAAGTAATGTAATCGCAATACACATTTTTTTTAAACTATTCATTATTAATGGTTGTCCTTCTTTGTTTAATTTTTTTTGTATGTTTTGATCCAACTCTTTTAATTTTTTCGATATTACTTTTTTACTTTGCCCAACGCTACATTGTTTTCCAGTGCTGTTTGTTTTCTCTCCCAATTCTTTTATTTTACTTACAATTCTTTCTCTAAACGTGTCGTAGAAGTGGATTGTTTTTTCCTTGCCGTCCTTCAATAACCATTTGTCCTTCCATTGTGATACTTTAAATGTTTCAATTAACTTTTTAATAAGGATTGATAGTCGCTTGCTTTCTTCTACCCATTTAGTTTTCTTTGATTGAAGTATTTGTTTCACAAAAAAATTATATTTTCGAATGGGACTCTTCTCGTTGGGCAATGCAATCGCTTTTTTCCCATCTACAGTTCCAATATAATATTTATCAAAATATACATCCAAAACCTGTATAATTTTTTTATCGTTAATCGTTTCGTAGTTTATCAATATACGCTTTTTAGATAAATAAGGCAATTCTTCTATCATATGATGGATTGTATACATTGCCAATAATGTAACGTCTATTCCAAAATGTTTTGTTATTTCGTTTATGACATCTTTGTATTTTTTTACCTTTAATCTGTTTGGCGTATTTAATGAATTGTTTTTTCCGATTAAATAATTGTAATTTTCTATAATATTATCTAACATTGAACTGTCGTCGCCTTTTTTTTTGTATACCGATTTTGGAATACTTAGTTTAATTTTATTGTTTTCGTATTCAATAGGGGTTTTACGCTGTAGTAATGGAATATTTTTATTATATAACTCAATTGGTTGAAACATGTAATATTCTCCTATATTTACTAATTTCCCAATACGACCTAGCATATCCTTTAAAAATTCATTTCGATTATTGATTAATATGTCCAGTGCAATATAAATCTCTTCGTCTGAGTATTTTTTATACTGGTTAATTAAAAGAAACAATTGTGTTTTATGATACAAATAACCATTTGAAAATATAAACTTTATTTTCTTTAACAATACATCTAAATTAAGAATGATAAAATAATCATTGTAAGTAGATGTGTCTATATTATCTTCATTAAATGTTGGGTCTTTATTAACATTACACGTATAATTGCATTTTCCTATTTCACAAGCAAAACTATAATCTTTTGACCTTACATCAAAGTTTTTGATAACAATACCACTTGATATTTCTATTTCAACTGTTTTGTCATATTGGATTAATTGGTTTTTGTTTAACGCACAGTCCAGAGCGTTTTCTTTTAATATACTTGAAATTGTATTGATTTTCATTGACTTTTGTTCTGCCAATCGGTACATATATAAATCAATCGCTTCCATATCGTTTGCATCGTTTAGTTGTGTTCCATACAAAAATACCTCTACGTTTCTTTCTTTAAACGGTAACAAACAATGGCTTAAATTTCTAACTCCGCGTCCGATAATTTGATTGGTTCTATTTAAATTATACCATGGTTCCATTAAATGCATTTGACGAATGTTTTTAAAATCAAGACCTTCTGAACCTGCCTTAGAAATAATAACAACCTTTACAAATTCACCATATTTATTGCTAACATTTGTAGCATTTTTTAATTCAATCTTGTTATTGGGAGATATTGTTGGGTCTCCAGTAATCATAACATATCTTCCAAAAAACGCCTTTTTTCGTTCATTTACAAATTTAAACCGCGATTTAGCTTGACTTTTAAACATATTGCTTCCATTTGAGCGTTCAAGTCCCAATTCTTCCAACGCAAGGGCAATAGGGACACACCCTCCTTCAATAAACTGAGAATAAACCATTACCACCCCTTTTGATTTTTTTATTTCAGTAATAATATTGTATATTTTACGACTATATGTTTTAATTTTTTCTTCTGAAAAAATTCTACCATAATTGCTAATGGTCGATTGTTTGTATTCGTATCCTCGTTTATTGTCTTGACGCTTCATTAATCGCATCAATCCTTCTCTTCCATACATTTTACCAATTGTGTTCACATTGTTCGTTGTTTTGTTTTCCATCAATGTTTTATTTGGGTAAACCATATTCAATAATTGAAGTGGACCGTCTATAATAGTGTATTGAATACCCTTGTTTTTATTTTTTAAGATAGGATGGTCTTTTTTAAGTCGATTGATCAACATTTCATACGCCTTTTCTTGTAAGGTTCCAGATATATTATTAATAAACAAGTCTAAGTATTGAATTGGGTTGTCTATTTTCAGTCCGTTTATTTGACTGGTTGGGTAATCCCATGTTTTGCTTTTACTAAGTAAACGCAAAGATTCTGGTCGGTTTGCAACTTCAGGCATAATATGGAACGGAAATGTAAATGGATTGTTTCCTTTTACATAACTAAAATATCCTGTACTTTTTTGAATCAATGTTTCTTTTCCGACTTCTCGTCCTTTTTTATCTACTTTTAGATTACCTTTTTTATCAAACACATCATTTTCCTTTAACATATACCTTCCGTCATTTAAGTTCATTAGATTTAATAACCATATGATTTCTCTATGGTCATTATACATAGGTGTTGCTGTTAATAATATCAACTTCGTATCTTTTGCGTATTTTACTAAATTTAAAAAATGTTCAGATGTTCGCTTCATTTTATCACCAGTTCGAATATTATGAACCTCGTCTATAACAATAACTCTATTGGAAAACTCTTTTTCAATTATGTCTATTTTATTTTTGTCTTTTAGTTCGTTATCTGTAAGTGATATATTTGCTTTTTTTATAATACTTGTAATGTAGTTAGAGAATTCTAAATAACCCATAAACTGATACCAATTTTTTATGACTTTATTTATTTGTTTTATCACCTTATCACGGGATATGTTTTTGGTAAACATTGGATTTACTTCTTCAATAAACTTATTACCAGTGCATGCTTTAATATTCCAATATCCGTCTACCAATTTTAATTTTCGTTCGTCAAATAACTGCAATTTGTAATTTTCCTGAACCACAGGACTAGCAATAACAATGATTTTCTTTGTATATCCCATCAATTTCATATATTTTCTAGTTTCCTCTGTAATGGAAATAGAAGAACAAGTTTTTCCAGTCCCCAATCCATGATACAATAACAAACTATTGTATGGTGTTTCAAACGACAAAAAATTTCTAACAAACTGTTGATGATTTGTTAATTCAAAATCAGTTACATTACACATTTTGTCTGAAATATTAACTATATTTTTATAATCTTCACTAGTATATCCTTTTATCCTTGTATTATGAAACTCTTTTTTTAATGTTATTTTTTTATTGAAATCCAGAGACTCGATGTGTGGATATAAATTTTGCTCCATATTAATATATATAATATAAGATTAAACTATTGTTATATTATTGTTTAAACGATTATTTAAACAATACTATATTTAAAATTTAATATACTTATCTACTGTTACACGATATCATACTCTTTGATCAACGCGTTGACTTTTACAAGTATACTACACAATTCATTATTATATGGGCGTATATGTTTCAATGCTTTGTCATACGTCAACCATTTCATGTTGCTTACTTCAGTTCTTTGAAAATTAGTAGTATTGCATATTTCCTTCATATAAGCTAAATAATATTTATGTTTGTAAGTTTTATAATTGGAACCCATAAACGTCTCTTCGTAAGGAATAACATTGAGTATCATATCTAATTTATTGCTTAAAATACCTGTTTCTTCTTGAAATTCCCGCTTGCTACATTCCACATCGGTTTCATGATATTCACGTCTGCCTTTTGGAAACCCCCATTCTGGTTCAGTCCAAGTTGTAGTACTTTTTTCAACTAAATCTTTTAAATTAAAATAGTCTGTATTGTGAATATTAACACCTTCGGTAATATGATTAAATTTTGATTTGGATACCTTTCCTTCTGTGGAATATTTCGTGTTGATGAAATCCCCCCATAACTCATACCATAATTCATCAAATGGTTTGTTTAATATATTGTTTTTTTCTTGAATGGTCATTTCATTTATTAAATTAATAATGTATGATTTATAATACATAGGGTATTTTCCACGCATAAACTCTACAAACCCCAACGTGTCTTTTCTGCAAATCAATAAATATTCTATCTTATGGTTTTTCTTACGAAAACAAATAATACCAGAACTAGTAATTGGTTTTTTACATGACCTAAAATGATGACCCGACTTCCCACAATTGGTACAAAATAAATTTTTAGCGTTATTCATTTTCTTCTATATGTTTAAAACGCTTTATTTTTATATCATTTGCTATATAAATGAGTTTAAGCAAAGAAGTATGGTTGCCATATGTTAAATTTTTTATGCTCACCATTGCTTTAAATTATCCCACCCATCCAAATGATGTAAGTAAAAAAAAATATTATGATTTTATTCAAAATTTACCTCTGTTTATACCTATGGAACCATTTGGCAATGAGTTTATTAAAACAATAGACAATTATCCAGTAACTCCTTATTTAGAATCTCGTTTGTCTTTTATGAAATGGGTTCATTATATATTTAATAAAATACAAAAAGAGCACAATATGGAAACGGAGACATTTCAAACAAGTTTAGAAAAGTATTATGACCATTATAAACCATCCAAACAACAAGACAAAGACTACTACCATTTAAAACGAAAGATGATTCAAATGTCAGTGGTATGTATGGTTATCGCTGTTGCTGCTTATTTATACAATAAGTAATACATATAAAATATCATCATTTATATAATGGGGATAGAGAAATGGATTTTTATAATAACAGTTTTATTGATTTTTGATACATATCATGATGGAGAATATTCAAAATGGTTTTTAACTAAAAAAAAATACTTTAAAATAGCAACCATAGGGTTTGTTGGGTTAAGTTTGTATGTTTTTATTAAGAAATACCCGGTATCTTCGCAAAAACTACTATACCATGGTTCAAATATTGTCAAGTATTTACCGATTGATCCTAATACCCGTGATATGATAACTCCGATATTTGATTTAACCAATTCCAATAAAATAATCGAAAATTTAACCAGTAGTCCTCAAACAAAACGTATGATAAACTCTGGATTTGGAAGTTCAAAACGTAGTGTTAGCGAAACAAAAAAAAAATATGTAGCTGCCCAACAAAGTTGGAAATGCGGATATTGTGGCGAACAGTTGGATGAAACATTTGAAGTCGATCATAAAGTTGATTTACAATATGGAGGATCGAATCACGTAAGTAATTTAGCAGCCGTGTGCAGAAGATGTCACGCAAAAAAAGGGGTGATGGGTCGTCTTTGAGAATTGATTTTAAGTGTTTGTTTTATAGATTATTTAATATAAATAATATATAAAATACAATAAGTTTATGGCTGAATCAAAAAAAGAAAGTAAAACTGAGTATGAGTTAAAAATACAAAAAGAAAAGGAAAAACAAACCGTTGTAATTGCGTCACTTTCAGCAGTAGGGGGTGTTATTGCGCTTATTCTTGCATTAAATAAATCGTTAAGAGATACAGTTAAGGAATGGGGACAATTAAAATGGAACATGCTTGCCGAATTCATGAAAAATTGGTGGGGATGGTTCAGAGGAAATATCAATGTATCCAATAATTCTAATGTAATTGAAAACTCTAAAATTCTGACCTTTTTAAATAGTTTTTTTCATTTTCGCGATAAAAACAATCCCGTAAATCGATTAAGTTCAATTATGTTTGTATTGGGAATAGGTGTTGCGGTTGGATTAACATTTGTGTTTGTTACATCAATCGGAACCCCTTATACCAAATACAATATTATATTTGCGATTGTGTTGTCTTTGTTAGCAATTGTAATTGCCGGGTTTTTTTATATACGACTTAAAAACAAGGATGGGTTGTTTAAAGGCAATGCGGTTGGAATTTGGGGACAATTAATAAACATTAAAAACATCTTAAAAGAAAACCGACTTAAAATCGCGAGTATCGTAATGGTGTTAATAGGATTAACCATTGGAGCAGCAATTGCTTTACAATCCGAACGCTCTGCTATAATTAGTTTAAGCACATTAGGTGTATTTGCTGGTATTGTTGCTATGTTTATGGTTTATACTGTCATTGTGAATTCATCTTTTTTCGAAAAAATAAAACAGTTTACCCCATTGTTGTTTTTATTTAACTTAATATTTATTATACCTTGTATAATTTCCATAGCAATAAGTTGGATAACTGAACAAGTTAAAAATACTCCTAGTTTTGTGTATACAGTATTATTGGCAGAACTGGTGATTATTTTGCTCTATTTTGTTATACCTTCGATTAACCGTCAATTTTATTTTAATTTAACCAATAAAAAAAACAATGCCGATGAATTAAATGAAATAATGAAAATCAATCAACAGCGCAAGGAAGATTTACAGAAAAAAATAGTGAAAATTCAAAAAAAGTTTTTTAGAAAATCGCATAGTGAAAATGTCATTAATATGAACAGTCAAGGTATAGAAGACACTTGGATTGAATTGATTGCGTTATTGACCAGTGATAAAGAACTAGCAAAAAATCGATTAATTGAATTGGAATTTTGCTATAATGGTGAAGAAAAGGAAAATTGTGATAAAATAATAAATGAAACAGTTGATTATTTAACTAAATATAACGAGAAAATCATTGCGATGAATCAAGAAATATCAGTATTAAAAACAGAAATATCGCCAAAAGAAGAACTTTTAGATACAACTGGTGAATCAGAAAACGAGTTGGAAACGCCCACTATGAAGGCAGTAAAAGACGCGATTATTTTACAGATGAACCCCGTGTCTCTTAAAACAACAACCACTCCAACATCTGTAGACAAAATCAATATATTTACCAACATAGCAAACCAAACCAATTATTCATACGGGTTGTCGTTTTGGGTATTTATTCACCCGCAATCAGGTAGTATTAAACAATGTAACAATATTATTAACTTTGATGGACGCCCTCAGGTTATGTATTGTCCTACCTATAATAAAATACCAACCGGGGATGTTGTAAAATATAAAAAAAATGGAAATGATGAAATTATACGTGCACGAGTAGTAAGTTCTGAATTGGTTTCAAATAAGTATGTTGTGTATAAATTAAAAAACATAACAAGTGATGAAACCTATGAAGGCGTTCATCATTCCGAAATACAATACAATTACCCTTACAGCGTATTAAAGTTTGTGTTGGGTTCCTCTACGGAGAGGGACGTAGAGTATACATTACCCAATCTAAAAATGCAGAAATGGAACAATATTGTTATCAATTATATTGATGGAACATATGATTTGTTTGTGAATGGCGAAATGGTGAACAGTTTCCAAGGAGGCATGGAGGAATTTAAATACAATGATATCACAATAGGAGAAGAATTTGGTATAAGTGGAGGAATCGCAAATATAGTATATTACAAAAATTATTTAACAAAAGACAAAATAATATCCAACTATAACTTATTGAAAAACAAAAGTCCTCCTGTTATAAGCAAACTTTTAAAAGTATAAATAAATCAATGAAGTATATATAATTTTCTAACCAATAATTATACTATGGATTTCAAAAAAATTTTGTTTGGAGCAGTAATTGTTATTGTTTTATATATATTTTACACATCTGTATTTGCGGATAAAAGTAAAAACGATTTAGTAACCATGCACGATGGAATGAAAAATGAACTTAGAATAAACTCTGAAAAGTTATCTGTAAGTAGAAGCGTTAATTACACATATTCGTTTTGGATCTACATTAATGATTACAACAAGTTTTACGGAAATGAAAAGGTTATATTAAAACGTTCTGCTACGCAAGGCAAAGAAACGGTATTTCCCAAAATAAGTTTAGGAGAAAATCAAAATGATATGCATTTTAAAGTAACTACTGGACAAACATCTGCAACCACAACAGACCATGAAATCGTTGTAAACAATATTCCACTTCAAAAATGGAATCATATCGTTATGACTAAATCTGGAAATACAATTGATATTTATATTGATGGAAAGTTGGTGAAAACAAGTATATTATCTAATACCGCCAGTAGTGTTGTTGATGCGGATATTATTATCACCCCTAAACCAGAAGGAGCATCTGGTGATTATGGATTTGCGGGATATTTATCCAAGGTAAATTACTTTCCCAATGCTATCAATACACGTGAAGCATATCAACTTTACAAGGAAGGATACGGTTCTGGTATGTTAGGAGACTTTTTCAACCGGTTTAAACTTAAATTTGCTTTCTTACAAGACAATCAAGAAAAGAGCAGCATTATATTGTAATTATTATACATGATAATTTACAACTATAACCATTCAATTATACTATTAAATCTCTATAAGAATTTTACATTTTAAATATGTTAATTTCTTATAATATTATATATAAATACAGATGTCATATGAAGCACCAGCAAATCCCATACAAAATATTGTAAATAATGTAAATCCTATTGAAAAAGCACAAAATGTAGCACAAAATACAGGACAAGCAATTACGTCTGCTGTAGGCAACTTAAAACAAACAACAGGTGAAGTTTTTGATTCATTTAGGAACAATCGTTATGTTTCAGGAACTGCTGATTTTTTGGAATCCAACTCAGCTATTGCTAAAATTGCTTTTTTGTTGATGGTATTAATTGCCTTTACGTTTGTATTACGTATAGCAACGAATATTATACAACGTTATTTTTCTCCTTCGTCCAATCCTATTTTAATTAATGGGTTAAAACGTGGAAATCAACCCGTTACAATTAACCAGCATCCAAAAGATAGTGGGTCAGTAACCATCATGCGGTCGAAAAACGAATCAGGGGGTGTTGAATTTACATGGAATACATGGTTGTTTATCGAAACAGTTAATGATTCATATCAACATGTATTTCATAAAGGAGACTCTCAACAAGGAAGTAGTATGACAAATAAGGTCAACAATGGTCCTGGATTATATATCCGAAAAAATCCGGGAAATAATGGAGCCGAGTTACTAATCATTATGAGTTCATTTAAAAATCCCGCAAGTGCGAAAATTGAAATATCCAATATTCCTCTTCAAAAATGGCTTAACGTAACCATTCGAGTCAAACATCAAAATTTGGACGTGTATGTAAACAATAATATTGTTCATCGACATATATTTGAAGGGTCTCCACCTAAACAAAACTATGGAAATGTTTATGTAGCACAGCAGACTGGATTTGACGGTTTAATTTCAAACCTTCGATATTTTAATCGTGCGATTACTGGCGTGGAAGTATCAAATATTGTTAAAAAAGGAGCTAATCTTAAGGCTGCCGATGGGGATTCAATGTCTATCAATCCACCATACCTTTCTATGCGATGGTATTTGCCAAAGACAGCGTAATTAATTGAATATTAATGAAACAAACATATTATCATAACATATTTATTATGACAATATATAAACAAAATATGTATGAACCTTCCAATCATTACCGTAAATGTGGATTAATACAAAGTTGCATAGAAGGAAACACTTTATTGGATTCACATACATCGTCTTTACCAATTTCAACACATCGACGATTACCATTTTCATTGCCTATATAACAAAACGCATTTTTCTTACTTTTAATGGTATTATTAGTAGAAGCATCGACCTTTCTACTACCACTAACAGGTACATTTTTTTGTGGTTGGTTTAATCTCTTACGTATTTGACTTTCAGGTAGATTAATTAACTGTGATGCGCTACCTTCTGTTACATCCAAAGCAATTTTACCTCCAGTCACGGTATTTGTCAATGTTTTTTTGGTTCCTTCTGCTCCTTTTAAAAGAGATATACCTAAATATTTACCAAATATATCAGTGCCTTCAGACAAATAAGTAAATATATTTAAACCCATTAATGCCAAAAACAATACTGAAAATACGATTCGAATATAAAACCAAACACTTTTACTAGTAACAGATGTTTCTACAATGGTTGCTGATGGGGATAAAGATGGGGTGATAATATCACTAAGATTATTTTCCATATACAAATAGGTCATATAAAATAAATAAACTTATAACAAATATAGTATTTTTAATATTATATTTGTTGTAAAAATATACAACGATAATTTAGCATCCACATTTGGAGTCGGCACGATTGATAATCATACGCATGATGTATGGACTTTTACCAACACGACTTGGTACACCGGCTTTGCTGTTACCACCGGTGGTTCCGTCGTCGGCTCGTTTAGCACTGTAATATCTTGGTCTGTAAGAAGGCATTATATATTAAATATATATTTTTTTTTATGAACGCGGTATTAAATTTGTCAAACTATTCATTTTTTCCAATCTCTCAATTGTTTTCTCTAAATTTCCAGAATTATAACTATTGTTAAACAAATAGTCTGTTTTAGGTCTTATTTCATTTATCTTAATTTGTTTGTAAATGATATTAATCTTTTTCTTAATTTCTTCAATTAATTCTGGTTTACTTATTATTTTAACAGAATTGTCAACATATTCAGTTAACATAGCAATACTATAAAACATTAAATACTTTCTTTTTTTCTTTACTCCAGGGGAATATTTTAAGCAAAATAAGGTGTTTATTGAAGAAATTATTTTATACATACCACTGCTTTTTTCCTTTGCTGTTTTTAATATCAAATCCCATATAATCCAAACAACATCTTTCTGAAATTGTGGTTGTACATTATATGCTCTTCTAGTTCCATAAAATATTAACTTGTTTTCACGTTTAGACAATGCTTCAAACCCTAAAATCCACTCTATCCAATAAATACATTTGGTCATGTTTTTAATTTTTTTGCTTAAATTGTATGCTAATTCATTTATAGCAATAAATAATTCCTTTGGATCTTCTTTGTGAATATTGGATTGACCATATTCTAAACTGTCTGCATCTAATTTATAGGATATTCGTAATATGTTGTATTCTTCTACTGGTATTTTTGGAACATCAAACGAGTTTTTCTTTCTAGACAAGCACATCACACACATGATTTCGGCAAACATTTCTCGAATTTTTTGATTGTTTCGCATTTTGATTTCACTATCTACGTAACCATTATTTAGCATATCTCGAAAAAAAGTAAGTCTTAGTTCTAAGTAAATGGAAATTTTAGGATTTCCAATATGTATATGTTTTCCAATCAATAGTATAATTATCTCCCATAAATCAATAAAATGTCCACTGCATATAAATTCAGCACTCCAATAGCATGATTCCTCTAATTTATTGTATATAATCGCATTTATTAACTGACGCTTGACATCGCTTTTTTTAAACTGTGAAAATGTTATCCCTGAAAACTCTTTTTGCATTCTTTTATCGTTAATATCATTTTTGTTCATTAATAATTACATTTCATATAAAAAAAATACCAATAATACATATATGGCGAACACATTTGTTAAATTTTTCAATAAAATATTTAAATCATTAAGAAAACTTCCTAAACTATTTGTTAAAATGCCCTTAATTCAAAAACTTCTTATTTTACTTATAGTTGCTTTTGTAATTAGTTCTTACATGTTTAACAAAAAAGAAGGATTTGAACAAGCAAGTGAGTTTATGGTTAAAAAAGGAAATGATGTTTATGATGATTTTTATTGTTCTATCTATGATGATTTGGTATACGACGACCTTAAAAATGATTATGAAGTGATTCATTTAAAACGAACTGGTAAAATCGATGAAACTTCAAGAGTATTGGACTTAGGATGTGGAAGAGGTCATCATGTTAGTTATTATACAGGAAAAGGAGTAGAAATAACTGGATTGGATATATCCCCTAGTATGATTAAACTAGCAAAACAAGAACATCCTAAATGTGATTTTAAGGTCGGTGATATACTAGATTCTTCAAATTTCCAATATGGAAGCGCTAGTCATATTATTTGCTTGTATTTTACTATTTATAATATAGAAGACAAGACTAAATTTTTTAAAAATTGCTTTGATTGGTTGAAACCTGGTGGCAAGTTAATTGTTCATTTGGTAAATCGTAATAAGTTTGACCCAATATTAAATGCGGCAAACCCTCTTTCTTTAGTAAATGCGCAAAAATATGCCGATTCTCGTCTTACTAAATCGGTTGTTAAATTTAAAGACTTTTTATACAAGGCATCATTTGTTCCAGACAGTGAAAATGATATGGCTTACTTTTACGAAACGTTTAAGGACGATGCTACCAAAAACACTAGGAAAAATGAACATATGCTTTATATGGAGTCTCAGCGTGATATATTAACCAAAGCAAAAAGCACTGGATTTATTATGCAGTCAAAAATAGACATGGTCGGTTGTCAGTATGAGTATCAATACTTGTATTTTCTTCAAAAACCCGAATAAGTGTTATTCGTCGTTTTTTTTAAAATTTATTTATTACTAACATATAATGAATAAATTTATGATGCTTAAATATATGACATTAGGGGTAGTCATTTTCTATGTATTGTTTAATATTTATTTTAAGTTGTATTATCCATTTTGGTCTAAACAACCCATATTCTACTACCATGATATTAGGAACTTGTTTTTTCCGATTGGGATTATAGAAACATCTCTCCCTAATGTTTCCAACAAATTGCTTAAAACAATTGAATATAAAGAAGCAAAAACATTAACTAAACAAGAGATAACCAACTTGACTAATTTGTTAACCAATAATTATATGCCAGATTATCATGAACAGTATGTGCCAACTAATAATGATGTAATGGACCATTTATTGTTTAAAAATACACCCTCTAATGTATCGTTGTATTACGATAACTTGTATGGCAATCTAATCGGCAGTATGACATCCACATACAAAACATTTATAAAAAAAGGAACACAATTACAAGTTGGTTATGTTGACAATTTATGTGTAGATAAAAAACATCGAGGTAAAAATATTGCTGGACAACTTATACAAAACCATTATGTAAGGGAGAGATATCAACATAAAACGGCAGTATATATGTTTAAACACGAAGGTATTTCAAGACCGTTTGTCCCATTAACCATTTACAATACATATTTTTATAACCTTGATTCATTTGATAAAATATTAGTTACTCAAAAACATGTAAGTAGTATATTGGTTAACAAGGACACCTCTCATTTGATATATGATTTACAGACATCCTTAACAAAACACATTAATGGTATAGGAAAGTCAAGTCAACCTGCTTCATTTAAATTTCAGTGTGTTATTATGGACGAATTTGAACATTTAATTTACTTGATTAATAAAAAACATATTTACGTGTTTTGTTTAATAGAACATGGGGTACCTCTTGCTTTTTACTTTTTCAAAGATATATACACAACATACAACGGAGATAAATCCATCGAATGTTTTTCAAGTATAAAAATTAAACCTCTATTAGACGATAATATGTTTTTGTTAGGGTTTTATTTAGCAATTGATCATTTTAAAACGATTGATAAATATATAATTTTATTATTGGAAAACATATCAGATACTCATTATTTACTGAAAAACATTAAACAATATCCATACCATGTATCAAAATACTACTATTATATGTATAATTATGCTATGAAACCAATTAGTGCTAAACACATCGTTATTTTATAAATAAACAGTAATACTTTGATACTATAAGTTTATTTACCGTGTATATTTACCTGCTTTGGCAAAACTATCAACTACAAAGATAACAAATACTCCTAAAAACATATACAAAATTAGTTCTTCAGTAACATTGTTTGTTTTTTCATCTTTATTTTCTTCAAGTAAGTGAATCATATAATTAAGTTTCTTCATCAAGTCATCTTTGGACCCATGTATATTTGGAACACTTGTTGTATTTTCATAATATGGAATATAATTGTTGTAATATTGCTTTATTTGTTCATCAGAAACATTGATATTATTAAATGCCTCTGGTGAAACACCAGCGTCTACCTCTTCTTCTTGTTTGTCATTAGGGAGAGATGTTAAAGCGGGGTTAGGCGGAGGGTTAAAATCTGCTAAACTATCGTCATCATCTTCCCCTTCGTTTTTATAACCACCCATTGAATTTAGGAAATCCATTGCCTTTTTACTTGGTTTTGCTTTCTTTTTTATGGTTTTGTTTTTCCTTTTTTGTGGTTGAGGTTCTATATTTTCATTATTAGACATAAATTCAGAAAATCCTAATTGACTTGTCATACTTATAAAAAAAGAAGATTATTTTTTATTTGTTTTTATTTATATATAATGAAAAAATATGCAAATATAGTTTTACTAGCAATATTAGCCGCTTTGTTTTACAAAACACCATCGTTTTTAATTGAAAGTGTCGGCAATCCTATGGGAAACCTATCGTGGATGGTTATTATTTTCGTAGTTTATCAAATGATAGATAGTGTTAGTGCTATTATTTTAGCAATTATAATGATTACCCTTTTACATCAATCGACAACCGAAGGATTTGAAGGTAAAGAAGAGGAAAGTGAAAAATCTCCAGAAGAAGAAATCGCTGAAATGGAGGAAAAAGAAATGAAAAAGGGAGCGTCGGATAAGATGAAAAAGACTAAGAAGGAGAAAAAGTCTAACAAAGAAGTAGTAGAAGAAGAAGAAGAAGAAGAAGAAGTACCTGTTAAAGAAGGGTTTGAATTAATAAAAAAATCAGAAAAAGAATGTGAAACATACGACAAAGAAGGATTTACAGGTTTTACCGAAATATTGAAGAAATTTAAAATACCAATAACAACAACCAATACAACTGATTTAGACAGAGAATTGAAGGCTTCGGCAGAACGTTCTACCCTTGATTCAAGTAAAGAGTTTTAAGTGTTAAACAATCCCTAAATAAAACAGTAAAAATGATAAACATTTATCTATAATAAAACATTTTATCAAACTATATTAAATAAGATGATTCAAAAAATTAATGAAAATTTAGCGTCTCTCAATAACAGCAAATTTTTTGCTGGTTTAGTAATGATTATGCTTAATATTGGTTCAAAATATATTACCATTGAATTAAGTAAAACACAAGAAGAATACCTTAAAAACCACGTAGCAAGACAGATACTTATCTTTTCAATATCGTGGATGGGAACCCGTGATATTCTAATGTCTCTGGCACTTACTGCTATATTTGTTGTTATGACGGAATTTTTATTTAATGAAAATAGTCAATTTTGCGTTATTCCATTGGAATATAGAAAATACAAAGATGTGCTTGATTTAAATGGAGATGGTGTAGTAACTCCAGATGAAATAAAAAGAGCAGAAGAGTTGCTTAAAAAGGCAAAACAACAACACATTAATACGGGTATGTTAAAAACATTAAATCAGTTTAAAACATTGGTTTAAACATCTCTCCCTGTTTACATTTTCAATCAATAGATTAAAATATATTTTAGTTAAATAATCTAACTAAAATATAACTATGAGTGGATCGGATATATTAAAAAAAAACAATACAATAGTATTAATCGACAAAAAATTCAATTCACGGACAAGTGGTATAATTGTAAACACTACTAGAAGAGTTAATACAGAAGCAATTTATGAACTAAATGCGATTGATACCGACTTTGACAAAAGATTATTTTTAGATAAGGATACATTGTTATACGAAGACTTCATCAAAAAACGGTTTAAAAAATTAGTTGATAACAATGTTAGCCGCGTGGTAGCTTATTATGACGAAGATCGAATAGAGTATCCCGATTACTCTAAAAAAAATATAACACTATCGGACAATAGTAAGTTTATACCACTTAAAAGGGTTATTGAAAGAACTTTTTCACAAAATAACGAAAATTGGTACAAGGCGACTATTATGGATAACGATGGTATAAATAAATTCAAAATTAAGTTTGACGATGGCGAAATTATAGAAGAAATAGGAGCAGAATATATTATAAAACTAGACGAAGTTTATGATATAAATATAGTTAATATCTTGACCGTAGACGGATTTAAAACATTAAGAAATATATCTCGAGGCGAATATAATATAGAAATTGAGATGGAAGACGGTGTGTTTTATAATATTATAGAATCTGGTGACCCAAGCGAAATAAACAAAATGAAGAAACTTAAGGCAAAATACGACAAAATGTCAAAATCAAAAAACAAAAAAACAAAATATAATCTAAAATGGTTTTATAAAACCAATTATTCTGGTTCAAGGTATTTCCCTCTTAAAATATCCAATGTAGAGTTGCTTTCTGAAGCAGACAAATATGCACAAGTAGATAAATACACCGAATTAAAAGAAGGGGATATCGTAAAATACAATTATCCATCTCATCCCAACCACAATCTACTTGCTAAAGTAACAGGCATTCGCGAAGACCCCTTAAATAAACGTAATTATTACGACCGGAAAAAATACATTTACTCTATTCGATTTGAACCATTTGAAACATATATTGATCCGGCCGAATTAAATGAATATCAAGAAAAGTATGAAAACATAACAAACACAATACCAAATGTCACAACTGATAAACTTTTAAAGTTTAAGTATGTTGAAAAAGAACATTATGATGTAGATATCAATAAGTTGCTTAACGATGGTGTAAAACTGAATAATTTCAATAATGTTATTTCAGAAAATACATTGGAGCGTCTACGAAAAAACACAAAATTTAATTTGGATTTTATACTGGCAAAATATCAACCTGTATCTAATGTAAAAGACTTAAACAAACTTATAAAACCAAACAATACAACTACATACTCTATATCTCACTCGCCCAACATTCAAAAAAGACCGTCAGGACTTTTCTTTGATACTAAAATACGACCACAAGAAGACAACAAAAATAAAATAGTTGATGTCGATATTTACGTGGATTTAACACTGTTTCAGTCTAAGATGATAACCGAAGAAGAATGGAACAAAAAACCTCTTGTTGGCAAATTGGGAAATATATTGGGTGAGCAAATAAAAAACAGTTATGCGGGTGTGTTAAATTGTCCAAATCGATTTGATAAACTTAAGACAATTATGAAAGGCATAGCAAACAAAAAGTGGTTTATAGATTTAGACGCATCAGAAGACAACCTAATTAAGCAATCATTTAATAAAACTGCTAAAAAAATAAAAGAAGTAAAGAAAAGAATAAATGATATGGAAGATGAAAAAATGGAAATCTCTACCGAGATAAAAAATTCTCAATCAATGGAAAATCCGCATAATTCGTATATTGCTGAGAAACAAGTTGAATTGGGGGAAAAAGAACAAGAGATTAAAACGATAAATCGACAACTTATTGAACTAGAATCTATTTTAAAACAGAAGGGGGGAAGAAAAACTAGACGAAACAAAAACAACAATAAACCAATTAAACGAAAAACAACCCATAAATCAAAGACTATGAAACGACGAAATCATAAAATCAATAAAACAAGAAAGAAATGTAAATTATAATGTAATATAATAAAATGTGTAACATAACACTTTATTATACCTTATATTGAATCACAATAGGCATCTACATCATTTTTTCGAACAACATTTCTACTTACGTCCAATAAATGTTCTAATTGCTTCACCCTATCTTCCAATAATTTAACATGTTCTTCTTCGTGTTGTATTTTATTATCCAAGTTATGAATACTGATATCGTAATACCAATTATATAAAAAAGACGCGCTATTAAATGTTAATTTTGTAGCGTGATAAGCTACATCAATTGCTTCATATAATAAAAATCCTAATACCATAGTTGTATAGTGTATAAAATATATTTATATTTATAATTATATTTTGTAATATATTGTATTGTCTCGTATTTAATGTTCATGTATTAGTATACTGATTAAATACCCAAGTTAACTACATTGCGGTTGGACTTCTTTCGCTTGCTTTTTACCATCTTGTTTTTCTTAGAAGACAAATCCATAGATTGGATTTCTTCTAATTCCTGTAAACTAATGGTACTTCCATCTTTTGTACCTTCATTGATATTAATTGTTTTGGTTTTCAATCCAGCAAGAATGTCTCTTAAATCTCCTGGTCCCTTCATTTCAGCACGAGCACTTCCATAATTTGAATCCATGTTTTCAGCATCATTAAATACTGGATTTCCACCTCTAGCCGCACTAATATCTGGTCGTGAAATACTTACCTTTTTGTTTTGTCTAGGAGGATTTCGCTTCATTTCCTGTGTAGGACCAGGCGGAGATCCACGTGGGGGGATAACTGGTGGAGGAGGCATACTATTGTTGTTTCCACCCCTAGAAAAATCCGACATAAAGTTACCAAAACCAGGATTACTTTCTCCCATTGTATTTACCGCTGCCTGTGTAAACTGTTGCATCAATTCAGGATTCTGTCTCATAATATCGTCCATTCCAGGCATTGATGACTTAAACATCGTATTGGTCATATGAAGCATCAACCCACTGCCTCCCAACATAAACAATAATTTCAACTCTGGAGCAACCTTTGTTTTGCCACCATATTTTTGATGCAATTCGCCAAATACCTCATCGTATTCGTCCATGTTTTCATTGACTGCTTCAGACCACCCATCCAACTTTAAATCAAAAGGGTCAAACTTATTATTTAAAAACTCGACTCCTGAAATAAATGCCATCAGCATCTTAGATTGAAACTTTTTACTGTTGTCCTTTTCTCGCTCTGATTTAATCATTTCGTATTCTCCTTTCATTTCATCCAAACTACTATCCATCGAATATTTTTTACTCAATGTAATTCCTTTCTTTTCCAATGCCTCCAATTTCCGCAAATAACTAAACTTTTCCTTCAGCAAATCTTTTCCAGTTAGTCGGGGTTTTTCGGGAACCCTTGTTTCTGGATTCACTGGAATATCGGTAAAACTTTTAAATCCATCACTGGACTGTGTTTTCCCTAAATTTCCCATCAACGATGGACCAGTTCCATTGGAAATACCAATATCATTCAAAGATGTAGAATCGATGTTTAATTTGATTGGTGCGTCATCCGAAAGATTGGACACGGCGTTTAACAAAAAATCTCCCTTACTAACAGAACTATTAGGAGCACGTCCGTCACCAATATCAATGTCTTCCAAATCATTGATTTCTGACAATTTAATGTCAGATTTTTGTTCACTTGACTTATTTTGCTTACTCGGATTCATAAGCATTTCTGCTCCTGGTCCAAAATTAACCGATTTTTGACCACCGCTACTAATTGGAACAACGGTTGGACCCGGCATTACTTCTTCTGATAATTTAAGTTCAATACTCATACTTATGTTTTATCTAGAACTTTTAATTTTAAGTAATCCGCACTATTATTTAATTATTACGTATTTAATATAATAATTAAACTAATTATACAACGGTTATTTATTGTTATTTTTTATTGTTAGATTGCATCTTAAGTGTAGAAATAAACCATTTTCCTTGCAAATAACAATCTGCCAAATCGTCTTTTTTTTTATGTTTACTGAAATGTTCAAACCAAGATGAAATTTCACTGTGTGTATTTAAATCCCCTAGAGTATATTTTATACCTGCTTTTTTCCGCTCACTATAACACGTTTTTTTCCCATTCCCAACCATTTGATTTAATTTATTCGAAGCACTAATCATTTCAATGTCTTCGATTCCCTGTTCGATAAAATGTTGAGTTATCATTCCTTGTAATGTTTTCATTCGCAATGCCAATGGACCTATTTGATTTTCAATAATAACCTTATCCACTTCTTCATAATTAAATGTATCTGTGAATTTTTCCTTTAAAGCAATACCATAATCCACTAAACTAATAGATTTGGTTTTTTTTATCACAACAGGCATTAAATAATTATTAATTAACTCCTTTTTGATAGCATCCAATAAAACCGATTTGGTATGTTTTTTAATAGAAGGGTCTATGGATATGTTATATTTTTTTATATATTGTTTTAATTCCGAAACCAGTCGTTTGTCCAATTTTTTTATATTTAATTCATCGGTTGGAACTGTATGACTGCTTTGTTTTGCGTGTGTTTTACAGTAATAGGTTGTATTTTTAAAAAACTTTGCCTTTTTATTACATTCCTTATTATTTTTCATCAAGCATTTACAAATATATTTGTCTGAATCTGTTAAATTTATAACATTCCAATCTATAATTTTATAATTTAGATTATTGTTTATATAACCAGAAGAGTCATTCGTATTTACTTCCATTAAACAATATGCTAAATTCTTCATTCCAACATCTATACTAATTAATTTCATTTATATTATAATTATTATAATCTATTGTTTTAAAATTATAATAATTTAATTACTTTATTTACATATTGGTAATTTACTAAATTATTTACCAGCACGTTGTTTTAATAATTCTTCTTGTGTAACAAATGGAGCAGTCATTTTACTTTCCAATTGTTTTCTAGACAAGTACAGATTTTTTAAATCTGTTTTTTCATAACCAAATGGAGTAGTTGAATCGGACATACTTTTAAATAGATACTTCCCATGTGCTACTACATCCGAAAATGTTTTTACATTGGAACATCCTTGAGATGATTCCATGTTTTGAGACATAATATCCAACCCGTTATTCATTAGATACTGTCTGTAATCATAATTGTTTGTGATTCCAACACTTTTCTGTAGTTGATTGTTGATATCACAAGCAGTTTCATTCTCCGTATGAATTCGTCCATCGCTCATCATTGCTGGAAAATCAGAATAAATATTATTTGAACCCTTATAACATGTGCTCCAACTCATTATTAATATATTATATTATGATATTTTATTAAACCATATTATGATATTTTTATAAACTAAATTAATGAATGTGATTATTGGTTCAATAATTCAAGTAGTTCTTGTTTCTTTTTCCCCTTTGTTTCAAATCCCTTACTCTCGCAATACTTTCTTAATTCTACTTTACCCATACTAGAATAATCTTCTACCGTTTCTTCTTCTAAATTTTCATCTAAATCATCCATATCATCAAGTCCATCTTCTTCGGACGATGCAACATGTTCAACCATATCATGAAGTCCGTGTGGAGAAGTCAACTCCAATATTTCTTTACCCGCTAGGTCACCCTCATGTACTTCGATATCAACCGTTGATTCTTCGTCTTTAGGTTCCAATGTCATCATTACTTTGGGTTCTTCTTCTTCTTCATCATCTTCATCATCTTCTTCCCCACTACTACTTTCTTCATCACTGCTATCGTCTTCATCATCCGATACTACTATTTTTTCATAATCTGTTTGTCTGTCGCCGGCCATTTGTACATGAGAATCTCCATGAGATAATTGTCCGTGACTTTGTATAATTTGTATTAACGAGTTAACTTTATTTTCAAGACTATTTACTCTTGACTTTACATATAAATAAATCAATATAGTCGAACATAACGTCAATCCTACTGATAAAACAATTTCTTTACTAAACATAATTTTATATCAATACATATATTTAATCATAAATTTTAACGAATCAAATGGTTTTTAATATTTGCTTAGCAGCATTAACAATAGTATCTGGATAATCTAATTGCCTTAAAACGGATATCCCACCACGTATACCAGATATTCCTAAAATCATTTTGTAAAAATAAGTTAATGTATCATTTTCTTGATCGGTTTTCATATGGCAATTTTCTATTCGTGTTTCATGTTTGAGTAAGTTACATATTTTCATGAAGTGTGTTGTTAATACAAATGATACATTGTTGTATTGATTGATATACTTTAAATATGATGTAGCACTAGAAATAGCCTCGTATGGATTGGTTCCAGAATATAATTCATCAAATACACAAAAATGTCTTTCGTTTGGATGTTTTTTTATGGTATCTAATATAGATTTGCATCTTCTCACCTCTGATTGAAACAAACTATCTCTACTACAATTGTCCGGTATGTTTATATAACAGTGAAAATGCCGATATGGATTAATAATACCGCTATCAAAATACCCATAACCAATACGCTGACTTAATAATATGTTTACAATAACTGACTTTAATATTGTTGTTTTTCCAGCTGCGTTTGGACCAGTTATGATTTTATTTTTGCTAAAATCAATATCGTTTTTCACAGGAACATCCTTAATACACGGATGATATATAGAATTAAAACTACATTTGTTTTTCTTTGTATACTTTATTTTATGTATGGTTTTTGTTTTAATTTTGCTTACCAATGACTTTAATATATCAAAGTACCCATGAAATCCCAAAGAATAAGTCATAACATCGTCTACTTCAGTTGAATCATATAACTCATAGAAGGTTTTCATTATTTTACCAGGATTGGAACAGTATTTGTAATCCATGTGTTCGCTTACAAAATCGAATTTTTTGTATAATTCTGCTGTTTTTTCCCTGTATTTATTCAATGTCTGTATAAATCGCCCTTCGCGATTATAACCATATTCTTTTAATTTGCAATATTTAATTTTATTACTAAAATAATCATAGGATTGAATGGTATAGTTTAAATATTCTTTGGTTAAATTGAGATTTTGCTGAATTTCAAACTGTGATTTATAAAACTTGTAGCAAGATATAAAATTTTGATATAAATTATAAAAATACATCGATACAAACATAATACATTGAAACTTTTGCTGTATTGTTCCATTGTTAAAGTTTATAATCATTTTACCTAATGAATTGTTGCTTAATACATATTTCAATCCCTCAAAATAATTTGAAAATGTCATATTTTCATTATTACTAACTGTTCTCATCAATAAAAATGGTAATATAAGTAATAACACCGGTGTCATTACCTGTAATAATGGAGACAATAAATTTAAAATAGTAAGCCATGTCAAAAATATGGTAGAATAGTTTAAGTAACTAAAACGCTCAAACTCTAAATACTGATATGTTTCTACAAAATTACGATTTGATTTGATATTCATCCAAAACTCAGTCATATTATTAATTATATGCTTATCGAACATAATATCAGATGAATGTTTCAACAACTTTTGTGTTTCCTTTAAATACCTTGTGTTAGTAGAATATTTACTGGCAAAATTTGGTAGTATTTCCTTTCCTACTTCAGTTTCCGTATCTACTAACATGTTATAAACACTTTCACTTTCTTTATCTTCGCTTTTAATCAGTTCTAAATCTGCCTGAACATGATTTTCTATACGATGAACTTTTTTACAGTAATCAATTGGTTGTTTAAATATCTGGTTTAATACCAATTTATATTTGCTATCGGTTTCATTTTCTTTTTCCAGTGCGGAGTTGTCTATTTCTAAAAAGTTATTAAACATAATATTTATAAATACAAGTTATAAATATGATGATATTACAACGCAAACAATAATATATTTACTTATTATTTATTTAGGTTGATTTTAAGTGTTCAGTAAAATCTGCAGGCATTTCGGCGATTTCAGTATGATAATAATCCGAAAATCGCTTAAGTTTATCACTATCTTGCTTGGTTTGAAAATTAATAGCAATACCCTTTCTACCCCATCGTCCAGATCGACCAATACGATGAAGATATGTATGTTCATTTTTGGGAATATCAAAATTAATAACAATGCTTACTTGTTGAACATCAATTCCCCTAGCAAATAAATCAGATGTAATCAATACCCTACAAGCGCCCTTTTTAAATTTTGTATAATTGTCTTTTCGTTCTTGTTCTGACATTTTTCCATGTATTTTTTCAACTGGAAAGTTATCGGTTTTCATTGCTTCAGCCAAATCATCAACTCGATGAGTGCTATTACAATATATGATTGCCTGTGAAATTGTAAGACTCTCAAATATATCTTTCACCGTTTCGTATTTTTGTACATCGTCCATCAAATTAATATAATATTGAGCAATTCCCTGTAACGTTAGTTCTTCTGCTTTTACACGAATTTGAGTTGGATTCTGCATAAAACTTTTAGACAACTCTTCCAATTCTTCTGAATAAGTAGCACTAAACAACGCAACTTGAATATCATTGTGAAGGGGTTGAAAAATATTATACATTTGGTCTTTAAAACCAGACGACATCATTTCATCTGCTTCATCAATCACAAGAATCTTAATTTTATCTACTTTTAAATATCGCCGACGTATCATATCGTGAATCCGACCAGGTGTTCCTACTACTACGTGAGGTTTGATTTCATGTAAATCGGACTTGTTTTTATCAACAGATGTCCCTCCTACCAATAACATAGAACGGATTTTCAAATAATGCCCTAATTGCTTTATTACCTTCACGGTTTGGTCTGCTAATTCGTGTGTTGGTGCTATAATCAATGCTTGAGTGTCGTCTGATGTTTCATCTATCAACTGAAGTGCTCCTACTGAAAAAGCACCTGTTTTTCCAGTTCCTGATTGTGCCTGTGCTATAATATCTCTATGTCGGTTATTATTAATATTATGTATCATTGGATACAATGCTTTTTTTTGTATACTACTTGGTATTTCAAATCCCATTGAATAAATACCCCTAATTAGTTTTGGTTTTAGGGCAAGATTTTCATCTTCCCATCCACTAATTTCATACGACTTATTATTATTTTTAAGTTTTGGTGTTGGTTGCGGTTCAGTCATCATTAATAATATTAAAAGTAAGAATGTTTTTAAGTTTATTTAAGTAAAGACTTATTTATTTGATTTAATTATTATTGTGTGAAAATATATTAAATACATAAGCAATTATAATTATAATGCTACAGTCCACACCTTCAAATTCAACGAATAACTTAAACCGATATAATTTGAAATTTTTTTATGATGTAGAAACAGCAGGAGATATAGAAGAAATAAAACAAACCACTATACAACTAATTAACAATTTGGCAAAGAGGGTGGGAGCACCTAATTATCAAAAAACACCTATTTTTAAGAAAAAACACAAGCACACAAAAAAAAATGATTTGGCAAATTGGAATGAAATTCGAAATTTTAAAGTTACCAAATTAGAGAAAAAACTAGACGATACTAATATTATTATTGATAAAATCAGAAGTAATTTAAACAAATTAACCAAGGACAATTATGATATCATTAAAACCGAAATTATTGATTTAATTAATAATGATGTAGAAGATAAAAAGATGCTAACCGAAGTAGTTACTTGTATATTTGATATTGGTAAAACAAACTTTTTTTGGTCTGAGATATACGCCAAACTATACAAGGACTTATCTGTTAAATATAATTTAACGGAAGTATATAAAGTTGATATCGATACATATACCGAATTGTTTAAGGAGATTAAATATATCGATCCAGAAGAAGATTACAATGAATTTTGTAGTTGCAATAAAATCAATGAAAACAGGAAGGCATTTAGTAAATTTTTAACATTTATTATGATAGAAGGGTTAATTGACTATAGTGTTATAAAAACTATAGTAATAGACCTATTGACTAAATTTGATATGTATTTAACTGATAAAACAAAAACACATGAATTAGACGAAGTAGTAAATAATATATTGATTTTTGCCACTTACGACAATGGTTCGTTGTGTGAATTAAAACTAAATGATAAAATAGAGAATATTTCAAATATGAATGCCCGTGCTTATTGTGGACTGACGCAAAAAACGGTATTTAAATGTTGTGATTTTGCAGACGAATTTATATGATTAACTATTAAAATAAAAGTATTAAAAACAATTAATACTTTTATTTAATGAACTGTCGTATTGTAGATGGAGATAATGAAAAATTAAGGAGTGTTTGTTTTGAAGAAATTGAAAAAATTGTAGATGACAAATATCAAAAAACATTAGAACAATATGACGACACAGATGGTGAATACGAGACGGATAATGTAAACGACAATGATATATTATGTTTAAAAATGGACTATGAAATAAATTACCTAAAAAAGGATTTGATTCATATAATGAAATATTATAACTTATCTACACGAAAAAAAACAAAAGAAAACTGCATCGATGATATTATAGAATTTGAAATTCAACAAGAAAATGAATTTGTAGTAGAGCATCGTAAAACACGGTGGTTTTATCTAGAAGAACTACAAAATGATGAATACCTTTCTAAGTTTATAAATATAAACTAATTAATTGTAGTAAATTGATATATTAAATTAATATAAATAAAATATTAATTTAAATTATAATGGTAGTTTCTAATATCATACAAAATATTAAATTTAAAGAAGATAAATCCGTTGAAAAACACGATAAAAAAGCAGTAGTATCTATATTTAGAATTACATTATTTGATACGGATGTAAATGTTTCCTTGGGCAAGGTAAATACATCTTTATATAACGATATTTATTTTGCTCCTGTCTATCTCATATTAAATGAAAATGTTCAAATTAAAATAGGTATATACGAGTTTCTTGCTGAAAATTATACTACATTGTTAGATGAAGATAATGACTTGAACATTGCTTATATCGACGGACCACTTTTATTTGAATTTGTAACACAAGAATACATACAAGAAACCATCGAAAAATATGGTCTTATGGAAGATATCGATGACGATGAAGATACAGACAGCGATGAAGAAGAAGAAGAAGAAGAAAACGATACGGATAAAATACAGGCATTTATATACGAAGATGATGATGAAGTTTATTTAGAGTTAGAAGAAACTAAAAAACAAAATGACGAAATAGTAAACATGTTTAAAATCACGACAACTACTTCCTGGATTGAAGAATTCTATAAAAATAACAATTATAGTATACTCGATAATGAAGGAGGCGGGGATTGCTTGTTTGCGGCTATTCGCGATGGATTAAAACAAAGTAAGATATCTATTACTGTTCCAGAAATCAGGAAAATGTTAAGTGAATCAACTACGCGAGAACAGTTTAATACCTATAAAGAAAACTATGATATGATTACAAATGAGATCAATGACTTAACAAATAAGATGATTGAAGTAAGAAAAAAACATGGAGAATTGGCAAAGGAATATAAAAAAATAACAGCAAAAGCAAAACAAGAGACGGATAGGGACAACAAATTGATATTGCGAGACAAAGCATTAAATATAAAAACCGAATTTGATTCGGTTAAACCTGTATTTCAAAAATACAAGGATGACAAAAAGGTAGCTGAGAGTAACTTAGTAGAATTTCAGTTTATGGATGGCATTGAAACCTTAGAAGATTTGAAGAAAATGATCAATAGTTGCAAATTTTGGGCAGACTCGTCTTCTATTACCAGAATTGAACATATTATGAATATTAAATTGATTGTATTAAGTAGTGAATACTATAAAATGGGATTAAAAGAGAGAGTAGTTACGTGTGGAGATTTTACACTTAAGGAAATAGAAGATAAAGGTTACTTTAATCCAAAACATTATATAATAGTAGACCATACAGGCGACCATTATAAATTAATTAAATACAATGGTAATGGAACTATGTTGTTTCATCAACTTCCTTATAAATTGAGGGAAGATTTGATAGAACGCTGTGCTGGTTCTAAAGGAAAAACTATATATAATTATATCCCCAAATTTCAAACATATATGGGTCTTCCTACTACAATGCCTCGATCAGATGGCGAAGTCGATGAGGATATTACATCCGATAATGAAGCAGAGATGACTCCATCAATATCTAAAACAGATGAAGACGAACCATTGTTTGACGATAGTACCATTTTACAATTTTACAGCAAGTCTAGAGATGTTGCACCCGGAAAGGGTAGTGGCGAAACTATATCTCCAAAATTAGCGCAAGAGTTTGTTGAGTTGGGAAAAATAAAGAATTGGAGACACAAATTGTCAAATTTTCACACAAACCTGGACAAAAATAAAAAGGTGGTTTCATTGTTTAAGTTGGATGGTTATACTTGGGCAAGTGTAGAACATTATTACCACGCAAATAAATTCAAGAAAAAAAATATGGACTTTTATAAGTTGTTTACTATGGAAAGTAAATCAGATATTTCGATCAGTCCGGTCGCAGCAAAAGGGGCAGGTGGTAAAACCGGTAAGGTAAATAAAAAGAAATTTAGACCATCTAATATTATAATGGACGACGACTTTATGATGAATGGTAAAAACGAAGATGTAATGTACAATGGACAACTTGCGAAATACAAACAAAATCCTGAACTAAAGAAGATGGTGTTACTAACAAATGATGCTAAGTTGGTTCACTTTTCCAGAGGAGGTAGTATTGTGTTTTATGACACAATGAAAATAAGAAAATTGTTGCGTGATGAATCAAAATAGCATGAATCATAAAACAATATAAATAATAAATATAAATATAAATTATTTATATTTATATTATAAATGAGCACTAATGAAGAAATTATAGGTGTATTATTGGATAACATGGATACATTATACATACGAAATAAAACCAGAGCCACCGAAAAAAAAGTAATTGGAAATCTTTTTAATGATTTATACAAGTCTTATAGAAAAGTAAAAACATTGATTCGTAAAAATAAGGTACGTATTAAAACGATTGTTCCGAACACCCCATCCGACATACCAAATACTGACTTACTGGATAGTCATTACAGTTGTAAGGATTTAAGAAAAATAGTCTACTCTAAAACAGAGAAGGTAGTTGTTTATACATGCGTTCTTAGAGACATTAAAATCACAATCAACGTCAATGACCTAACTATGAAACAAGATATACATAAATACACTATACACCATGTATTATCAATGATTGATATGTTATTAGGATACGCCAACAAAAAAGATCAAAAATCACTGAATATATTTTTGTATTTAACAAATAAAGAAAAAAAGTTACCATTGAGTAATCTTTGCGTATTAAATATAGAACACGTAAATTCGGCAGTTACTTACAGTTGTAATGTAGATGGTGAAATACTTATTTATAGAAAAGAAGAGTGGTTGAAGTGTTTGATACATGAGTTGTTTCACAGTTTATGCTTGGATTTTATTAACTTAAGAAGTGATATTAATGTGAAAAAACATTTAACCGAAATGTTTTGTATTAAAAGTGATTTTTTACTCAGCGAAAGTTATAATGAATGGTGGGCAACAAATATTAATTGTCTGTTGTACGGGTTTATGATGTTAGAGAAGAAAAGCAATAAAAAGGAATGTTTGGGGTTTTATAATTTATGTTTAATGACAGAACAAATGTTTTCTATGTTGCAGATTACAAAGGTGTTAAATCATATGGGAATGACGTATTCAATGTTAATAAGTAAAAATGTAGATAAATACATCAAAGAAAATTTGTACAAGGAAAAAACAAATGTGTTTTGCTATTATATTATCAAAGGATTATTGTTATTTAATAATAATGACACAATTCGTTTTTTTAAAAGTAATAATACCTCCCTGTTGAATTTTGACAAAACACCTCAAACCCTTCGCCATTTTTTGAAATTAATTGAAAAATATCATAATGAGGGTGAGTTGATAAAAACTTTAAACCAATACCTTCGTTTTTATAGAAGCGTTAATAAAGAAAGCGCAAACATGCAAAAACTTCTACAAACTACTCAGATGACTATAAATACAATATAAATTGTATGATTGTATCTATTTATTATATATAATATCTGTTATATATATTACAAATGTCTTCATCGTATCTTAAAACTAAGAAAAACCGACGCCCCAAATCTAAAACTAAAACAAATAAATCCAATATGCGTTTTACAAGAAAAAATAACAGTTATCTTAAAAAATTACAATTGGATGAAAAAAATAGCAGAAGTATTATTAGAGAATATGCAAAAAAAACACCGATTGTATCTATGGGACATAGTGTCAAGTTATTGACAAAGTCAAAAAAAGAAATACGCAAGGGCAATCTATCAAATGCTATGGCATCGTTATTAACTGCCGTAGCAGTATTATCAGCGACGGGTCCATTTCAACAACATCCCAATGTAAAGACGAATCGTATGGCAAAATCATACAAAGGAAGATGGACAGGAGATCCGGAGGAATTAATGAAATGGCACGTGGAAGAAAATTTTAACCCTTCCTTAAAACAAACTACTCGTCGAAAAGGGAAAGCAAGGCAAAAAACAAAACGTAAAAAAAAGAAACCACGTAGTAAAACAAGGAAAACACAAATTTAGGTATAAAATACATTGTGGTATATACACAATAAAATTGATATTAAAATAATATTAATGATTATTATTAAAAAATCATAATCATCTTACAATGGGAATCAAACTACTTAATAAATTAATGAAACAATATGCCACCAAGGCAGTTAAAATCATTAATTTAAGCGACTTAAAAGGCAAATCTATTGTTGTGGATATCAGTATATACTTGTATAAATATAAATCTCAAGACATGTTACTTACAAATATATTTAAATTGTGTAGTATTATTAATCATTATAGTATTGACGCAATATTTGTATTTGATGGTCGGCCTACTCAGATTAAAATGGAAACCCTTTCTCAACGTAGTAAACAAAAATATATCGCGAAACAAAAGTATTATGATATCATTGATAATTATTCAGAAGATTATATCAAAACAAACAAAAGTCAATTGTTGGAATTGAAAAAGTCATTTACACGTGTTAAAAAAGAAGATATTGACCGCATTAAACAATTATTATACGATTATGGTATGAAATATTATGTTGCCGTAAATGAAGCAGACCAAATATGTGGTAAATTGGTTCATTCTATATGTAAAGACGGGTGTTTGTCCGATGACATGGATATGTTTGTATATAAATCAAAATATGTATATAGAAACTTGGATATTGTAAATGGAACTTGCCTTCAATATGATTTGGATATGGTATTACAAAGTTTAAATATGAATTTCGATGACTTTAAATGGATGTGTATATTGTCACAGAACGATTATAATTTACACACTAAAAATGTATTTGAATATTACAAATTATACAAAACTTATTATTATGAAAAACAACAGCAGTTGCATAATTATGTCACATTTATTGAATATGTTATGACCAAATTATTTATGTTAAAAAAAGAAAGTGATTATTTGCAGAAAGTATATGATATGTATAACATACCAGATAACTTATTTGACAAAACGGGGATTGTATCTAGTTATATGGATACTGATAAAGTATATAAATTATTAGAACAAGATAACTTTATTTATCCTCCAATTCCCGTAGTGCAAGCATGTTGATTTGATAATATTTATAATGATATTACTATAAATATAATTAATTTTTATTTAATTCAGTAAGATATGGATTTGATTGTTTGTATAAGAATAAGTTAAACAGACTGAGTCCTGGTCTTGAAGTGTGGCTTCATCCACTTCTGGAGATTAAAGTAAGTAAGACTGTCCGACTTCTTCATTCCCAACAACTTGCGCAACTTAGCGTCGGCATTGATGTTTCGACGGTTTGCTGGATCTTGAAGTTTATGACTAAGAATATACTTTTGTAGTTCCTTTGTTACTTCAGTGCGCGCCATTTCAGTTCCTACTGCCTTTCCTAGAAAAGCAGCCAATTCTGAACTAATTTGTGCTGGTTTAGTGAACCCACTTGGTTCCTTACTACCAGTCTTACGCTTCTTCTTACTGGCCTTTAGTGCTTGCTTCAATTCGCGTTCCGAACGCTTCGCAAGAACACGTGCTTGAGTGGTTACAGAAGAGAGTTGAGTTCGCAACGAAGACAACTGACTTAGCAAATCCGTAAATTGTTCGGCTAGAGAAGGAACCTCTACCGTTTCTGGAGCAGCAACTGCAACTGGAGCAGCTGCTTTAGTAACAGTCTTACTAACAGTCTTAGCAACTGATTTAACTGCTGCTGATTTAACTGCTGCTGCTTTTACAGAAGCAGGGGCAGTGGTGGGGGCTTTGGTTTTCTTGGAAACTTTCTTTGGCATCTTATAATCTATTATTGATACTTCTTTTTAAGTTCATTTCTTAAAATATATTATTTTTAAGAAATGATTTTTATTTTAAAACGAACACTCCAGTTAAAATTTTATTTTATGTTTAAAATTATTATTTTTGTGCGTTTATTTTTATACTTATTTTGGGAATTTTAATATTGATTTCGAATTGTCCCAATTTGTTTGTATTCTTCCATTAAGCATCCTATTTCTAAAGTTAGTGATGGTGATGATTTATCGAATTCCGCCATAGTTCCATCATGGTGGCGAAACTTAAATTTTAGTTTGCTCAATGATTTAATAGGAGGGGTGTAATTATGGGAATTACTGGTTATTTCACTCGAATTAAACGATATCATATGAAACATTTGGTCGGCAACAATCGACGATTGAACGATATTTGTTTTTACCAAAGAAAGTTTAGCAAAAGCACTATTGTTTTTAAATACCAAGTCGTTATTGAAACTAGAAATTGTATTGTCTGAATATGGTTGTATTTCACTAATATAGTTGTGTTGGTCTAATTCAACATACATCGCATCGTATTTCTGTGTATTAACCGCATGAGGAGATTTCAAATATGCAACCGTTGTTTTTGCTGAACTGTGTTGTTTGGATGGTATCAACCAAGCAACTGTCTCGTTGTTTAATGTTAATCCTGTTTTTAATTGTGTATAACGATCTGCGGTTGCTACATCAAAAATGGTACCTGTATAATCTTGCTTTTCATATCCTAAAATACTACCCAATCCCCAATCCATATAATTTGTGAATTTAGGTTTGTAAATACAGTTGGAACCACTTGTAAACGTATGTTTGTATGTAAACAACAATTTAAATTGTCCTTCGGTTACACCAATCAAAATTTTATTGGTAATTTCATTGTATTTCACCTTAAATGGTTCAAGATCAAATTGATTGTACATAGAACGATTAAGAACATTTTGAATCGTATTGGCTAGTTTTACTGGTGTGTAATAACCATCAGGGACTTGTATGGTTTCTGTAACGTCGCCAGTGTGCGTATTAATGTCTAAACCCGATCCAAACGTTGGATTGGCGTATTGAATTCGCATTTTAGAATTTTGTTTTCGTTCACTTATGTTATGTAAAAAATTGGGAAGTGTAATGTCTTTTAACTTTATATAACTTACATTTTGGATAGGATAAGGGAGAGATATTTCAAACTCATTATTGGTTGGCCATTTGGATACGTCTTTGTCTATCCCATGTATCGATATCACTTCTTTGCGCATTACATAATTTTGTCCTGGTTTTATTATAGGGTGCATTATTATATAAATTTAATATATATATTATTTTTAAATTTATATCGTTTAACCTAATAAAATATCTAATCGTAATATATCATGAATAAATTTGGATTGGGTTTAGTTGCTCTTACTATAATTAATACAATTGTATCTATTCTATTTGGGTTTAAAATAAACAATACTCTATTTGGGTTTGTTATTGGGTTTTTGGGTATTATTGGACTGGTGTTTCTTGGAAATACGCTTCGGTTTGCTAAAGAATTATCAGAAGCATTTAAGGAAAGTGCGGGTGTAATAAATATTATTAAAAAGGTATTTCTTTCTATTTACAATAGTTTTGACATATTTATCATTATAGGACAGTTAGTCTTTTATTTATTAATCGTTATGAAGTCGCCGGCACTATTTATTAGTGAAGAAATTCCCAAGAATTTTAAAACAAAAAATACAACTGTAATTATATCAATTGCCGCACAATTATTAATGACTATTTTTAGAACTATTATGGAAAAACCATTGTTTGGCGAAATTACTATATTAATAGGCGTTATTACCGCATTTTTAATTTATGACGTCAAAGTCGATATTGAAAAGAAAAAGGTCGATAAATATAGTTACAAATAATACATAATACAATATAATTCATTATATTACATTATATCAATATACGTTATTTCGAATCCACTATAATAAAACGAAATGTTAATCCGTGTTCTTTGTTAGTAAGCCATAATCCGGATATTTTAAGAATAATAGTTAGTTTAGATGACCGTCCTATAATACGATTTGTGTCTTTGTGATATAGTTTTATGTAATAATTCATTAGTTGTTCGCGTATTGTGTATACCGGATTTTGGGTCAATTGGATATAATTTTTCAATATCTGGTGCTCTATATTAGTAAGTTGACGTATTGCTAATTTATTTCTTTCGTCGTATCGTGAAAAATTACACTTGATTTTACTGTAATATTCTTCTACGTCTAAATCATACAAGTTAAATTTTATATAAATACCATTGGTTGAAAACACGGAATTTGAATAATACATTCTGTAAAAAAAACTATTTTCAATTATATTGTTTTTGGATTTATCACTTATGATTACATTATTTATTTCAAAATCAGTAGTTGGTATAGTTAAATACATATTAACATATTACACTTTAATGTGTTTAAATTATTATTAATATAGTTGTTATTGTTATTAATATAGTTGTTATTGTTATTAATATAGTTGTTATTGTTATTAATATAGTTGTTATTGGTATTATCACATGGACTCTCTTCTTAAAATAGCGAGTGTTTGTAAATCACTAATTGTCAACGGTTTATTGATATTATCTATTTCATTTAACATGGTTAAACATTCATTTACAGACTTTACGTAAGCGTTGTGTTTTTTGTATAAATAAACCTTCCATAAATTGTATACATTTGGTTGTATTAACTTAATATCTTCCAATCGTAAGGATGCTTCCTTAAATAATTGAGTTGTATCTAAATATTCGGTTGTCATGATTGTATTAATAAAGCATATTGCGTTTAAGTTTTGTATTTCAGTTAAAGATAAAGTTAATATTCTATTTAAGTTTAAAAATAAAACATTATACTGATAATAATAATCAATGAATAATAAATTTGACGATTATATCAAACAAGTAGAAAAGTATGATTTACACGAACACATAACAAAGGATAAAATTATAAATGAACATATTATTTTGTATGGACCTAGTGGAATTGGTAAATATTCTCAAGCACTTAAATATATAAAATATTTTAGTCCCACCAACTGTAAATACGATAAAAAGATGACATTTATGTTTCAAAATAAAAAGGAATATATTTTTAAAGTAAGCGATGTTCACTTTGAAATTGACATGGAGTTGTTGGGTTGTAATTCAAAAGTGTTATTTAATAACTTGTTTTATCATATAGTTGAGATAATAAGTATGAGACAGTCTAAATTTGGCATCGTATTATGTAAAAACTTTCACAAAATTCATTCAGAATTATTGGATATTTTTTTTACTTATATGCAATCGCTTCACCACAAGAAAATTAAAATCCAGTATATGTTGTTGTGCGATCATATAAGTTTTATTCCAGATAATATATTATCTCGTTGTCAAATTATTAATTTAAAACGACCAACAAAAACCGCTTATTTACAATGCATTAAAGCACACACGTCTCGCAATAAAAAATACAAGATAAACAAAGATTTGTTAGAGAATACACTGTCTCAACCGTATAATGTTACCAATATAAATAATTTATTATTTAATACTACCAAATTACATGAAATTAGTCTATATCATATTGAAAAACTTATTTACGCGATAAATCATCTAGACGAAATGAAGTATTATGATATTAGAGATTTGTTATATAACTTGCTTATTTTTGACATTGATATTTCTGATTTTTTGTTTTATACCATCAACCATTTTGTATGTAAAAAACGATTAAATGTAAACAACATGGAACAATTATTGTATGATATAAATATCTTTTTTTCGCAATATAATAATAATTATAGACCTATTTTCCATTTAGAGGCAATTTTTTATAAATTATGTATATCAGTAAATCAACCTTATTCTAAAAAAATAACAGAATAAATGGAACAGAAACTTGACTATATAACCGCAAGTCAAACATTAAACATCTCTCCCTCATTGATAAAGGATAAAATTACAAAGGAGGATAAAATTAATTTGATAAAAAAATCGTATTATAAACTTGCTTTAAAACATCATCCAGATAAAGGAGGTGACCCACGGCGGTTTAATGAAATAAAGGAAGCATATGATTTTATTATACACGTCGAAAAAACAGGCACTAATGGAATAAGTTCATCCGCGTTTATGTCTAGTGATCACGACACATTTGAAAATATGTTTGTATCGTTTGTAGAAACAATGATTAAAAACCGAACAGGATACGAACATTTTGATAATTTATTTATTAAAACAACATTACATACTATATTAAAGAAGTGTGACGCGTATTCTTTAAAAGTGTTTGCACAACTCAATATTGAGAAATGTAGATTAATTTACTCTTTTCTCTCCCAACATAAGGACTCATTTTGTTTATCTGACGAACAGTTGGTTAAATACAAAGAAGTTATTCAAAATAAAATTAAAAACAATAATATTATTTTATTGAACCCTTCAATGAACGATATTTTAAATGATAATATTTACAAGTTGGATATAGGAGAAGATACGCATTATATACCTTTATGGCACGATGAAATTTTAGTAGACAACATGATTATTAAAAATATACCCGACATTTCAGATAATATAGTTATAAGTGCGAATCATGATATTACAGTTAAATTTAGCGCGTCCATAATTGAATTATACAAAAAAGGAAATGTCACTGTTCCACTGACCGATAAGACTCTTGATATTCAAGCAGACCAAGTTACAATTACAAAAGATCCACAGTTTATTGTTTTTAAAAATGAAGGAAAACTAATACCAAACAAACAAAATTTATACGACAATAATAAAAGGAGTAATATTATTGTAGAATTTACATTGCTTTTGTGATTATAAATAAAAATACATAAAAATTATAAATATGTTTATGTATTTTTAACTCAATATTAACTTATTATTAATAATTTATTAAATTTGTATTATTGTTAATTTATTGCTTCTTTCTACGAACCACCTTCTTCTTCTTCTTTGGTTTTACCTCTTCTTCCTCCTCTTCCTCATCTTCGTCTGAATCTTTAAAGGAAGGAACAGGTGTATCAACTTCTACGGACCCATTATCTGTATCCTCTGTTTCTTTTTCTGCCAAATTATTTTCCATTTCTTCATCATCACTATCGTCTTCGATATGACAAGTTGCTGTCCCCAACAATCTAGCAGGTGGTCTTACACATGCTTGAACCAACTTCCATGTTACACCACATCTACCGCCGGCAAACCAGAGACCCTGGCAGGCAATCAATCCATTTACGTGAGATGCCTTAGGAATACATTCGACTGGACTACTAGTTGCTTCTTCGTCTCTTCGGGGAGGCAAATACAATGGTTTCTTGTCATCATAATTATACAATTCTACATTAAATCGACCTTCCCAATATGGTAGTTTAACCTTCAAGGTAGGCGAACGAC